>ERZ808037.376-NODE-376-length-44075-cov-5.716919_pt1 | contig 44075 bp, 40 predicted proteins | sample MGYA00380190_ERZ808037 | MGnify/ENA primary metagenome ERZ808037 (study PRJEB31490, sample SAMN06133399) | mouse gut metagenome | isolation source: J9 | host: mice | place: China: Chengdu | collected 2015-05 ...
AGCGCCCTTAGCTCAGTTGGTAGAGCAGTAGACTCTTAATCTATTTGTCCAGGGTTCGAGTCCCTGAGGGCGCATTTTTTAACTCTGTTTTTGCAGCAGATTTGTTGCAAAAACAGAGTTTTTTTATTATGATAGAGGATGACAGGAAAAAAGTGGTGGAGAGGAGGGCAGAGAAGATGTCGTTTACGATTTATGCAAGGATGAAGAAATTGGGAAAGCAGAAGAAGGCGGATATTGTTCCGGTTCCCTTTGTCCTGGAGAAAAAACCGGAATGTGTCCGGGACTTGCTGGATGGTCTGGTTCGGCTTGGGGTGAGGGATTATAATGCGCGAAAGGATGCAGGCCAGATCCTTCCTTACCTGACTAAAGAGGAGATTTTGGATCAAGCCTCTGCCGGGAAGGTTTCGTTTCATGTTCACCAGGGGGAGGATGCCCAGGAAGAACAGGCGGTGGAAAATGCTATCCAGTGTTTTGAAGACGGGATTTACCGGGTATTTGCAGACGAAGAGGAATTAACAGAGCTTACACAGGGCATTCCCTGGAAAGACGGTGAAGAACCGATATTTACCTTTATCCGCCTGGCGATGTTAGCCGGTTGTTACTGGTAAAAATACGGATGATGGAGAGGAGGATAAGATAACAAATGGCAGAATTTACCTATGATTCGCGGAAAAAAATAACCGAAAAGTGGATAGCAAAGATTAAGGGGGAGGCAAAGGACTTATCGGACATGGAGAGAAAGCTTCTTCCCTCGCCTTACCGCTATAATCTTCCGCAGACAGAAGCGGAGTGGATGGAAAAGCAGCTGGAATCGGGAAAATATTTAACTTTAAGCGAACTTTACCGCAGGGAATTTCCGCATCTGGTTGCTGCATGCGTCCCTAAAGGGATGGAAGAAACCTTTTACTATGCCCTGGATCAGATGAACCAGTACCAGATGACCGCCGGATGGTGGCGGCGCAGTATGCGCTCGAAAAGTTATGTGCCCTTTGTCCGTAACAGCATTTTATTGCTCTGGGCATGTTCGCGTCTGAAATTTTACCGGTTTTCCTTAGGGCAGATTTTAACCGGAAATATGGACAAAGGAATCAATGATTCGGGTTATCAGCTTCACGCGGAAGAAATCTATGACCATGCCCGGACAGAGTACTGGGATTATGCATGTCTTTTGGCGGCACAGATGGACTGCGGGAATCAGGAAACGATTCAGGCGGTGAAGGATATTCTTTTAGGCGAGGGCAATACCGCCATGATCAGCCACGAACTTATCCGGGGAATCGTGATGAGCAAGAATGAAGACCTGTATAAGCTTTTAGGGGATTTCCTTTTAGCTGCCCGCCTTCAGGAAGGGGCAAGGCAGGCGGTGTGCGAAACGATGGATGCCGGGAGGCCGGAAGCGTTCCTTCATTTATTTAAGGTGATTGAGGACAATAATCTGGTGCGCTATTCTTCCATTAAGCGGGCAGTCAGTACCTGGATAGGGATTTTTAACGAGAGGAGTGTGGATCGGATTACCGATAAGCTGGTTCGCCTGATGGGACAGTGCTTGCGGGATAAGGGTGTTTGTGAGGAACAGCTCTTAACGGAGGATGCCGTTGCCATAAGCTGTGCGCTCTGGGCCAAGGGTTTTTACGATGCCAAAGCTGCCGTGGAAGCGGTAAAGAAGCTTGCTAAGGAGGGCAGCCGCCACCAGATTATGACGGCGTCGTATTTTGTCGGCTCTATTCAGGATAAAAAATTAAGCCTGGAAATTTCCAAGGAAGTTATCCGCAAATATTCGGATGATCTGGAACTGGATGCCTGCTATATGTTTGGCCTGATTTATTTCCCCGGCGGGTGTTTCCGCGATTTACTTACTTACGGAAGTTCCTATTATCCATCCGATAAAAAGGTGGTCGAACCCAAGGCGTTAGAGCCGGAGAATTATTTTGACAGCGGAGAGGAGGCGGAAGAATTTTACCATTATCTGCAGGCCATTCTTAACCGGCTTCCGAAAAAGGGATTGACGATTGACCCCTGCATCTTCCCCTGGCATCAGGTTACGCTTAACCGCAGCGATGTGGTGTCCAGGATGGCGCTGATTGCCTGGATGCTCCAGAAGGAGGAGTATCTTAATGAAGTGATTTCGCTGATTCCGCAGATGGACAGCACCTTCCGTCACTGGGTTGTGCGCATCTTTTTATACCGCCCGAAAAGGCAGGAACAAAAGGATGTTCTGTTTGAACTTTTACATAACCCGGAAAGCTACACGATGGAGGCAGCCTTCCAGTTGGTCAATGACCTTGAACTGAAGGATGAGGATTATGGTAAGATCGAGAAAAACTTAAAATATAAGACCGGGCGCAAGGAAACGCTTAAGCTTCTGCGCAGGCAAAGCATAGGCGGGCAGAAGGCGAGTATTTCCCGTTTAATTCAGACAAATTCCGAAGACTGCCATATGGGGGCGCTGGATATGGCGCTCAGTATAAAGCAGAAAAGTCCCGAGGCATTTTCGGATATCCCGCCGATCTTAGCCGAACTTAAAAACCCTACAAGCAAGGTGCAGGTGCTGTTAGACGAACTGACCGGGGAGAGCAGCAAGGCACAGGATATTGTAAATACGCCGGGCTACGGGCTTTACGATCCGAAGAAGGAGTGGGTGATTCCGCCGGCAAATGCCGATACGGAAGAGGTATTGAACCTGTTTACCCCGTTTTCCGAGGAGCACTGCATTGAAATCTTAGAGCACTTAAATGCACTGATTGAAAAAAATAAGGACAGGGAGTATACTTCGGCCTGGGATACGGAAATGGTTCTGGGAACGCAGCTTGCCAGAGTTCGGCACAGAAGGGCAGACGCAGAGTTTGAACCTTTAGATGAATATCCTTTCCGGGAACTCTGGGAAGAATTTTATCAAAAGGAGATCCGCACGCCTCAGATGATGATGGTGCTCTATCTCTATCAGATATGCCGGGGAAATGAGAATTATTATAAGAAGAATCTTTCCTTTTATGCGGAGATGTTCGGGCAGGAGAAAAAGGGGGGTCTTTTCCAAAAAAAGAAACCGCCGTTTGAGAATCTGATTACCGGGCTGCGCTACGGAAGCCAGGCAAGACAGCTTATCGACACCATGTTTGAACAATATGTTCCCTCAGCACTCTGCGTAAAATGGGGGATTGCAGGGACGGCAAGATTTCTTTCCCTGTTAAATGAGGAAAATGCCCTGTTTAAGACGGAGGAAACCCGGTGGAAAGAAACTTATCCGATTACGGTGCGCAGACTTCATCTCCCGATCATCCAGCAGATGTTTAACTGGCTTTCCCAGGCAGACGAAGATCACTGGGAAACAGCATTTTCCCTGCGTTTTCAGCTTCAGCTGGCTTATGATCAGTGGAAGGATAAGGAACTGCGTCCCCGCTATGGCGGTTATCAGGCACCCTATGTCCGGCTTCGGGATTTTGTATGCTGCTGGGAAAGGGGAATCTGGGATAAGTCCCTGGTTTACAAGGCAGTTTTCCGTTTCCTGAATCTTGGGGCCGTTCTGGGGCCGGTAAGCGCCGTGGAAAAGAAGGGGCTGCTGCACTACCGGGATGCGGAGATCAGCAGTGTAAATGCCTTTTTTGGAAATCATGCGATTGAACCAGTTGACGGAAAATACCGCTATGACAATCTTACCGAGGAAACACTTCCGGCGATTAAGCTTGCCCGGGAAATTTACCGGGAGGCTGTTCCCATGGTGCTGCAGGTGGAGTTAAAGCGCGGGGAACAAAATACGCCGTTTTCTTCCAGCATTTCCAGTATCAATGTGATTTATGGGATTGATTATTTAGTTGCCATTATGACGGCACTGGGGAAGGACTCCTTCCAGCGGGGCTATGCTTACGGTTCGAGCCAATCCGAGAGAAAAGGGGTACTCAGCCATCTCTTACAGGTCTGCCATCCAAAGCCGGAGGAAACCGCTGCCGACTTAAAGAAGGCGTTAAAGGGGTCGGATATCAGCAAAAAGCGTCTGGCGGAACTGGCGATGTATGCGCCGCAGTGGATTCCCATGTTAGCCGAGTACTTAAAGCTTCCAGGTTTACAAAGCGGATGTTATTATTTTAAAGCGCATACGAATGAGGGATTTGATGAATATACGACGTCCATTATTGCCAAGTACACGCCTTTAACGCCGGAAGAACTGCAGGGTGGGGCATTCGATATTAACTGGTTTTTTGAAGCCTATAAGCAGTTAGGAGAAGCAAACTTTAAGCTGCTCTATGATGCCGCCAAGTATTCCTCCAGCGGAACCGCTCACGGCCGCGCCAGAAAGTATGCGGACGCTGCACTGGGAAAGGTGGAAAAAGAAGCATTAAAAGAGGAAATCCAGGCAAAGCGGAACAAGGACCTTTTGATGAGTGTCGGTCTGCTTCCTTTTGCCAAGGGGAAGAAAAAAGAGGAAGAAGATATCCTGGATCGCTATCAGTTCATCCAGCAGTTTAAAAAAGAAAGCACAAAGTTTGGCGCACAGCGACGGGCAAGCGAGGGAAAGGCCGTAGACCTGGCTTTGCAGAATTTAAGCGTTCATGCCGGTTACACCGATGTTACCCGGCTGACCCTGCGCATGGAATCCAAGCTTGCCGAGAGTTTTGCCGATTCCTATGAATGGAAGAAGGTAGACGGTGCAGAGGAAGTCGAACTGAAGCTTTCCGTGGATGAAACCGGAAAGAGCAGTTTGCTTTGCAGGAAAGGGGATAAGCCGTTAAAATCTATTCCGGCAAAGATAAAAAAGAACGAACAGGTTTTACTGTACCAGGAGAGGAATAAAAAGCTTCGGGAGCAGTATCGCCGCACCCGCCAGATGATGGAACAGGCGATGGAGGATCGGACAAAATTTGAAGTGGGGGAACTTTTAGAATTGATGAAAAACCCGGTTGTCCGTCCCATCCTTGCGCCGCTGGTACTGATGACGGAAAAAGAACCCGTTCGTTTTGGGTTCCTCTCTAAAGAAGGATTAACAGACTGGTCCGGCGCGGTTTTGGAAGTGAAGCCGACCGAACAGGTCTTTATCGCTCATCCCTATGACTTATACCAGGACGGACACTGGCAGGATTATCAGAAATATCTGTTTGAACACCAGATGAAGCAGCCCTTTAAGCAGGTATTTAGGGAACTGTATGTGAAGCTGGAGGAAGAGCAGGAAAAGGATAAGTCCTTAATGTTTGCCGGAAACCAGATTCAGCCGCAGAAAACCGTGGCGACGCTTCGCAGCCGGCGCTGGGTGGCGGATTATGAGGATGGACTGCAGAAGGTTTATTATAAGGAAAATATTATTGCCCGGATCTATGCGATGGCAGACTGGTTCTCGCCAAGTGATATCGAAGCGCCGACCCTGGAATATGTGGTATTCTATCACCGAAAGACCTTTGAGGCGATGAAGCTTAAGGAAATCCCGGATGTGATCTACAGCGAGGTTATGCGGGATGTCGATCTGGCCGTGAGCGTGGCCCATGCGGGCGGCGTTGATCCTGAAACCAGTCATTCCACGATTGAAATGCGTCAGATGATAGTTCAGTGCAATCTGGAACTGTTTAAGGTGAAAAATGTTAAGGTGGAGAAAAATCACGCCGTTATCGAGGGCAGCTTAGGCAAGTATACCGTGCATCTGGGAAGCGGTGTTGTTCACCAGATGGGCAATACCATGCTCAATATTGTACCGGTTCACTCCCAGCACCGCGGACGGATGTTCCTGCCGTTTGTGGATGACGATCCGAAGACCGCAGAGATTATGTCCAAGATCCTGCTTTTGGCAGAGGATAAAAAGATAAAAGATCCGAGTATTCTGGCGCAGATTCGTTAAAAGATAAAAAAGCAGAGTATTCTGGCGCAGATTCGTTAAAAGATAAAAAGCAGAGTATTCTGGCTCAGGTTCGGTAAAACAAAAGAGCGAGTGGGGAAATCTTCCCTGCTTGCTTTTTTAAATGTGCTTTTGTCGGTTAATTATGTACTTTTCTCCGTTGCTGTGAATGTGTGAACAGGAACAGAAACATAAAATTACCAAATTTTTCATGAAATTGTAATAGGCAACCGGCCTTAAATTGATGTATAATGGAAACATATTGTAATAATGTATTCTGTTAATCCCACCTACAATAGAGGAGGAAGTTTTTCATGGCAAATATTTTAGTATGTGATGATGATCAGCAAATTGTGGAAGCTATTGACATTTATTTAACAGGGGAAGGATTCCATGTGATTAAAGCCTACGACGGCGCAGAAGCCTTAAAGCTTTTAGACAGCAACCAGGTGGATCTTTTGATTCTGGATGTGATGATGCCGGGGCTGGACGGAATCCGGACGACATTAAAGGTTCGTGAAACCAGCAGCATACCTATTATTATCCTGTCGGCTAAGTCGGAGGATACCGATAAAATTCTGGGGCTGAATATCGGTGCCGACGATTATATTACCAAGCCCTTTAATCCTCTGGAACTGATGGCAAGGGTGAAGTCCCAGCTTCGCCGCTACACGCAGTTAGGCAATTTAAATCAGCAGGCCGTCGGGCAGATTTATAAGTGCGGGGGACTGCAGATTAATGACGATAATAAAGAGGTTCTTGTGGACGGGGAACCCATACGCCTTACGCCGATTGAGTACAATATCCTTCTTCTTTTGGTGAAGAATGCCGGGAAGGTATTTTCCATCGATGAGATTTATGAGCAGATTTGGAATGAAGAAGCTATCGGTGCGGATAATACGGTGGCTGTCCACATACGCCATATCCGGGAAAAGATTGAGATTAACCCCAGGGAACCGCGCTATTTAAAGGTGGTATGGGGTGTCGGCTATAAAATTGAAAAACAATAAGGCCGCAAAGCTTGCCGAAATCTTTGCATAGTAACCGGTAAAGGGCCTGGAAGGAAAGAATATGAAGGCGGATTTAACGCAGATGAAAAAAATCCTGGCTGTTGTTGTTCACCTGTTATCTCTGGGAATGGTGATTGTCAGTATTTATATTTTGTATGCAAACTCGAACTTTGGCCGGGGTTTTACCTGGCTGCAAAGTGAAACCTATGTACAGTCAGAACTTTTTTATAACCAGCTGCAGTCGGATATCCGTGCGATTTTTGATTATGTCCGACTTCAGGAAGCGTTTGAAACCGATGGCGAAGTCGATCCGGGAAAAGAGGTTTTGATTGTCAGCCAGGGGCAGAATGCAAAAACCTCTTACACCTTAGAGGATATGATTAAACTGGGCGAGCACTACGGCTATCTGATCCAGAGCGATTGGTCGATCGATGTTCTTCCCCTTGAAAATACGAATGCCAAGGAAAATGCGGTGTTAATTGACTATAAAGCCTATGATCCCGATCCGGTGCTTACCGAACCGGGACAGGCTTATGCAAAGATGAAGGATTTATGCTATGAAGTCCTTACGAATTTTACCCGCTATGCCTATGTGTATTACAATATGATTGAAGGGGAATCGAACCTTTCCTTTGAACTGATTTGTCAAAACTATAATGACGAGATGGATGACATGGTTTATTATACGAATGTTTCCGTGCCTTCCTGGGAAAAGCTTAAGCATATGGGGCTTTATGCAGAGGTTTCCGCAGATTCAACCTTTATCGAAACCAATATGTTAAAGCCGCCCACGTATCTTTTGGATCTGGCAGACCAGACGGCTTTTTATAATCAGAGTTTTGAGCATTTTGTGATTTCCATCGATACCAATTTTCCCTACCACGATATCTACACCACAGAGTCCGCGAACTATGCGTCCATCCGCAAATGGACGATGCGGGGAATGATATTTATGGGATTTGGCCTGGTGGGGAGTTTTTTCTCTTTCCTGTATCTGATGCTGATTTCCGGTTATCAGGGAAGGGATCGCAGCCAGGTTGTGTTATCTCCGGTTGACCGTCTTAGCCCGGAAGGCTGTATCCTGCTGTTTTCCCTGATCGGGGCGGTCTGTGTATTTATGGGAAGGTTTGTGGGATTTCGCCTTCTTCATCTGATTACTGCTGCTTCAAGCTGGTACTATACGGAAAAACTTCTGCTCTATCTGATTGCCTACCTGGTGGCGCTGGTATGTTTTTTCAGCCTTCTTCGGCGCTACAAGGCAAAAACACTCTGGAGCAGCAGCTGGCTGCAGAGGGGCAGTTTAGAGGTTAAAGAATACTTTACCTGTGAAGCTTCTTCGCGGAGCAGTGCCTACAGCTACATCCTTTTTGTCGGTGTAAATATTCTTTTTGCCTGTGCTGCCATCTACCTGTTTTTTTACCTGGAATCGCCCTCTTATCAGATTCTTTTTGCGCTGATTATCCTGCTTTGGGCAGCTTTGGATCTAGCATGTTTCCGCTTGACGATAGTAAAGGCCATGCAGGAAGATAAGATTAACCAGGCTATTGCCAATATTGCTTCCGGCGATATCAGTTACTGCGTAAATCTGGAGGAATTCAGCGGAAAACAGAAAGTTACCGCCGACCATATCAACCACATCGGTGAAAACCTGGATTCGGCTCTGCAGGAAAAGGTAAAAAGCGAGCGCTTTAAGGCAGATTTAATTACGAATGTATCTCATGATTTAAAAACACCGCTCACCTCCATTATCAATTATGTGGATTTGATTAAGCGGGAGCAGATCCAGGATGAAAAAATCCAGGGTTATCTGGAGGTTCTTGAACAGAAGGCCCAGAGATTAAAAACCCTGACCGAAGATTTGGTGGAAGCTTCGAAAGCCAGTTCGGGAAATTTAAAACTGGAAATTTCCGATATTGATTTTGTCGAACTGATTCACCAGACCAACGGAGAGTTTGAAGAAAAATTTTTGTCCCGATCCTTATATTTAGTCAGCAGGCTTCCGGAACAGCCGATCCTTATCGAAGCAGACGGGCGTCGGCTCTGGAGAGTGCTGGAAAATTTATACAATAATGCATTTAAGTATGCCATGACAAACAGCCGTGTCTATATTGATATCAACCAGGAAGGCGACTGGGTTGCCTTTACCATAAAAAATATTTCCGAACATCCGCTGAATATTTCCAGCAGTGAGCTGACGGAGCGTTTTGTCCGCGGTGACGTTTCCCGGACTACAGAGGGCAGCGGTTTAGGTCTTTCTATCGCCCAGAGTTTAACACAACTGCAGAAAGGGGTGTTCCAAATCCTTATTGACGGGGATTTATTTAAAGTTCAGGTAAAATTTCCTGTAAAAAAATAATCGGATAGTAGAAATTCTTTGAAAAATGTGCTAGAATAAAGCGTAATTTGACAGTTAAGTCTTTTCTGCCTGCAAAATAAAGCAGCGGCAAAAGCTTTTTTGACGCTTTGATTATCTTAGTATCCGACTATCCGTAAAATTTGACCAGACTGCAGGGCAGAAAAGGCAGTGCATAGATTGTTTGACCGATACCAGAAGCACCGTGTGCAAAGAACTCTGTGTATCAAACTTACCGTAAATCTGATTGTTTGAAGAAAGGACTCTCCCATGAAATGGAATAAATCATACAGAAGACTGACCACTTACTCTGCCCTCACTCTGACTGCTCTGCTCTGCTCTGCATTGACCTGCGGCTGCCAGAAAAAACCAGAAACCGTTCCTGCGGCGGATTCGACCGCAGATATCCAGACGATAGAAACGACGGAAGAGATTATTGTTACCACCGCACCCGAAACCATCCCTGCGTTAAGCCCCCGCGGGCAGATTCTCCCCGAACTTCAGGTCACGGTTCCTGAAGCTGTTCCTATGCCGGAAAACCTGCGTTTAGGCGAGGAACACCCGGTAGTTACCCAGCTTCAGGAAAGGCTGATGGAACTGGGATTTATGGATCACGATGAACCGACGCCCTATTTTGGAACGCAGACGGAACGCGCTGTAAAAATTTTCCAGCGACAGCACGGCTTAATTCAGGACGGTATTGTGGGCAGCTCGACCTACGATGCGATTATGTCGCCGGAGGCCAAGTATTATGCCGTGCAGAAGGGCGATGAAGGTGATGATATTATTGTTATTCAAAACCGGCTTTACGAACTTGGTTATCTTGCCAGCAGTGATCAGCTGACGGGCTCTTTTGGCGATTCTACAGAAAGCGCAGTTCTTAAATTACAGGAAATTAACAACTTAAGCCAGGACGGAAAGGTTGGCCAGCAGACCTTTAACTTAATGTATTCCGACGAAATTAAAGCTAACTTTGTTGCCTTGGGGGAAAAGAGCGATGTTGTTTTGGCTGCCCAGGAACAGTTAAAAAGTCTGGGCTATCTGCTTTCCGAGCCGGACGGCGCTTACGGTCAGGAAACGGTTGACGCAGTAAAACAGTTCCAGGCGAGAAACGATCAGGTTGTGGACGGGTATCTTGGGCCCGGAACCAGGCTGGCGTTAAGCAGTCCGGATGCAAAACCCATGGGTCTGCGTCTGGGTGATGAGAATAATAATGTTTCCAAGGTGCAGGAACTTTTAAGCAAATACGGCTATTTACATTCGGCAAATATTACCGGTTATTACGGCGAAGTAACCGAAAAAGCAGTAAAATCCTTCCAGACACAAAACGGACTGGCAAGCGACGGAACCGTAGGTGCCATGACGATGGCAAAGCTTACGGGGGAGAATGTCAAGAAGGCACCAAAACAGTCCGCAGCTTCAAGTAATCAAAACAGCCAGGCGGCTTCCCGCCCTGCCGGGGGCAGCAGCCAGACGGCGGCTTCTTCCGGTTCCGGAGGAGGGGCAGGCGCTGCCGGCAGCAGCGCTCCTGCTGCCAGCGGTCCGTCCGGGGTTTCCGGTTCGTCGGCAGTCAGTACATCCGGCGGCGTCAGCACGCTCCTTGCCGTGGCTCAGTCAAAACTTGGATGCCCCTATGTATGGGGAGCAAAAGGTCCGAATTCGTTTGACTGTTCCGGTTTTGTCTACTGGTGTTTAAACCAGGCCGGTGTAAACCAAAGCTACATAACTTCTGCCGGATGGCGGAATGTAGGCCGTTATACACGGATTAGCAATTTCTCCGATATCCGTGCCGGCGATATCGTTGTCGTTTCCGGGCATGTGGGAATTGCCGCAGGCGGAGGAATGGTTATTGATGCTTCTTCCGGGCACGGCCGCGTAATTTACCACGAACTGGGTTCCTGGTGGGCCAGTCGGTTTATCTGTGCGTGGAGAATTTTCGGATAGAAATCGGATGGAACATAGGAAGAAGTAATCTTCTGCGGAAAATAAAAGAAGCGAATAGAAAGAGAAGCAAGCAGAAAAGAAGACGAAAAAGAAAGAAAAACCGCTGCAAACCGATGATGGACAGGTTTGCAGCGGTTTTATGTAGTTTTACCTTATTAAATCTTTATTAAATCCCCGAGCGGGACGTAGGGCTGGAATCTATTTTTTCATTATCTGCTCGCATTAGAAGCGGAATACGGCTGTTCCATACGGAGGAAGCGGATAGGCAACAGCATATGGCTGGCCGTCACATTCGCCTTTTTCTGCCTTGTAGGGAACCGCCTTGGGAAGAAGACCTTCCTGGGAGTTAAGAACCAGGTTATAGTTTCCTTTTTTCGGAACGCCTACGCGATAATCGGAGCGTTCCATCGGCGTGAAATTAATTACAAAAAGCAGGTTCTTTTTGCCGGTTTCGTCACGGCGGATAAAGGAGAAAATACTTCGATCGCCGTCGTTTGCATTAATCCATTCAAAGCCATTCCAGTCGTTATCCAGGCTGTAAAGTGCCGGATATTTCTTATATAAATGAAGCAGATCACGGACGTAAGACTGGAGGGAATGATGCTGTTCTTCCTGGGTTAAATGCCAGTCTAAAGAAACCTTTTCATCCCATTCATGCCATTGTCCAAAGTCCTGTCCCATAAATAAAAGCTTCTTTCCGGGATGGCCGAGCATAAAGGTATAGCCGCATTTTAAGTTAGCAAATTTATCTTCATAAATGCCCGGCATCTTGTTAATCATGGAGCATTTTAAGTGGACAACTTCGTCGTGAGAAAGGACTAAAATATAGTTTTCACTAGTAAAATAAGTGAGTCCAAAGGTCATTTTATTATGGTTATATTTGCGGAAATAGGGGTCAAGCTTCATGTATTCCAGGAAGTCATGCATCCATCCCATATTCCATTTAAAGCTGAATCCAAGACCGTCATCCTCCGGTTTTTTGGTGACATTCGGCCAGGCAGTGGACTCTTCAGCAATCATAATTGCGCCTGTATTTTTGCCGATTAATACACTGTTTAAATGCTTAAAAAACTCGATAGCTTCCAGATTTTCATGTCCGCCATACTTGTTGGGAACCCAGTTTCCAGGGGTGCGCCCATAGTCTAAATAGAGCATGGAAGCCACAGCATCCACGCGCAGGCCGTCCACATGGAAGTTTTCCACCCAGTAGAGAGCGTTGGAAATCAGGAAGTTTTTCACTTCATTTTTTGAATAATCAAAGACTTTTGTACCCCAATCCGGGTGCTCTCCTTTGCGGGAATCGCTGTATTCGTAGAGGGGCTGCCCGTCAAAATCTGACAGCCCATGGGCATCTTTCGGGAAGTGAGCAGGAACCCAGTCCAGGATAATTCCAATGTTTTTCTTATGTAAATAGTTGACAAAATACATGAATTCCTTCGGTGTTCCATAGCGGGATGTAGGGGCAAAATACCCTGTTACCTGATAGCCCCATGACCCGTCAAAGGGGTGTTCGGCAATGCCTAAAAGTTCCACATGGGTGTAACCCATCTCCTTGACATAGTCCGCCAGTTCGTGGGCAGCTTCCTTATAAGTATATACGCCGTCCTTTTCCGGACGGTTTTTCTTGCGCCAAGAACCAAGATGAACCTCATAGATACTCATGGGAGATTTCATCGGATTTGTTTCCCTGCGTTTCGTCATCCAGGCAGAATCACTCCATTTAAAATTGTTAATATCCGCAGTAACTGAAGCTGTGCCAGGACGGTATTCGGAGCTGAAAGCATAGGGATCGGCTTTAAATAAAACCTTTCCGCTTTCCGTGGTAATGGCATATTTATACATCTCTCCAAGACCCATGCCAGGGATGAAAATTTCCCAGATACCAGAGGTTTCCAGCATGGTCATCGGGTCAGCCCCGGGAATCCATCCGTTGCGGTCGCAAACCAGGCTGACGGAGTGGGCATGCGGTGCCCATACGGCAAAATACATGCCGGATTTACCCTGGTAAACTTTAGGATGTGCTCCCATTTTTTCATAAATCGTGTAGTGGGTTCCATTTCCGAACAGGTAGCGGTCCATATCGGTGAGAAAGCCTGTTCCAGCTTGTTTTTTACGTCTTGGCATAGTTTTCTTAATCCTCCCTTATTTTTAAGACGACTCCGCCATTTCCCTCAAGAGAAAGCGCAAGTTTGCCGTTTTCTATAGGAAGAACATCGCCGGTAAAAAGGTTTTCGGCCGTGCTTGCGTGGATGGGGACGGGAACATGGATGGTTACATCCTGGTCGTCATTATTTACTGCGGTAATGCAGATGCTTTTTTCTGCTTTTCGGGCAAAGGCATACTGCCGGTTGGTTAAAAGCAGTTCCTGGTAAATGCCGTCGTGATATTCCGGATTTTCCTGATGGATCTTTCCCAGCTTTCCAATCCAGTCCGTCAGAGGAACATGAAGTTCTTCATCCTGTCCGGCCTTTAACGCAGGGCGGAGTTCTTCATCGCTCGTGCGTGTTCGCTTTCCTTCCACGCCCCATTCCCCTCCGTAGTAAACCGAGGGGATTCCCGGTAAGGTAAAGAGGCAGGTATAGACAGGAAGGAGGTGCTCTTTTATCTTTAACTTGCTGGCAATACGGTCTTCATCGTGGTTGTCAACAAAGGTATAAAGCTTGCGGTGAATGGCTTCTAAGCGGCGTACATTATGGGCAATTTCAAAGAAATTATGGTCGTTAAAGCCCGAATAAAGGCTCTTGTGAAGTTCATAATTTGTCACGGAATGGAGCATTTCCGGGTTTACCCAGCGTGCATAATCGCCGTGAATAACCTCACCCATCAACCAGAAATCTTCCTTCATTGTACTGGTTTTCTGACGCATTTCCTTCATAAAATTAAAGTCTAATACATTAGCACAGTCCAGGCGTATACCGTCAATAGCAAAGGTATCAATCCAGAACTGAATAACATCAAACAGATAATTGCGAACGTCCGGATTCCACAGATTTAAACAGGGAAGTTCATAATGACCCTGCCATGCTTCATAGCCAAATCCATCATTATAAGGGGAATTTCCGTTAAAATTTACCCCCTTGTACCAGTCTTTATAGGGGGAATCCCACCGCTTTTCCTGGATGTCTTTAAAGGCAAAAAATTCCCGCCCGGTATGGTTGAACACACCATCAACAACGACCTGAATTTCTGATTGATGACAAAGTTTTACAAAATTTTTAAACGCTTCATTATCCCCCAAACGACGGTCAACCAGACGGTAGTCTTTGGTGTCATAGCCGTGGGATGAGGATTCAAAAAGAGGGCCGATGTAGACGGCATTAAATCCAAGTTTCTGTATATGGGGAATCCAGTCGTTCAGTTCGTCGAAACGGTTGGTTACGCCTTCCTTTGTGTTTTGTTTTGGGGCACCAGTCATGCCCAGCGGATACATGTGATAAAAAACTCCTTTTTCGTACCAAGTGCTCATGTTGTTTTACCTCCTGTTATTGCTTATGCATCATGCCGGCAAACCGGCCGTTTTCCATCGCCTTAAAATGGCGCAGAAGGAACTGATAGCGCAGCTGCGCGGCATTAATTTCATAAATGTAGCAGTCAATAAGCGTGGGATCGACAGCCTGCTCAAAATGATTTCTGGCAGCGTCAATCTCTTCTTTTGTCTGGTCAAGCTGGCGGAGAAGACCCGATAAATCAAGGTGGATATCCGCCTTTTTTCTTTTCTTTGTTTTACTAAAAAGTCCTGCCATGCTGACTCCTTTCTTTTCCTGGTTTTTTAAAAGAATCTTTTTAGAGAATCTTTCCGGAAAATCGTTCTGCCTTTTATTACAGAACAATGCCAATAATTGCTATAGGAAAAGTATGGGTAAAAATAGGGCAGGCTATACCTTAATTTCTCTTAGCATAGATAGTGAAACAATTTCTGGTCTACGGAATAAATTCCTGAAGCCGAAAACCAAGGTTCATCAATGTCCTGTTACATTCGGCAATGGTCAGGTAATAGTAGTTGGCCGTCCCTAAAGGACGCATATCAACCAGCCCGGCATCCTTTAAAATCTTTAAATGGTGAGAAACCGCAGGCCGGGAAAGGCTGGTTTTTTCGGTAATCTGATTAACATTTAAGCCCTGTTTGTTTAAAGCTGCACTGCTTAATGCATCAATAATCGTCAATCGGACTTTATCGCCCAGGGCAATGAACAACGGCATACACTGGTGGAATGCCTCCTGGATTTCTTCAGCGCTAGTCAATAGTCATCGCCTCCTGCTTGGTTTAAAAATTTAAACTAACGATATTCTAGCATGGAGGGTTTAGACGGTCAATGTAAAGTATCATAGAATTTCAATGGAAAAATTTGTGAAAAATGACGAAAATATGGAAATATTTGTAAATAATGATTGACAAAATGTCTGCGATATGGCATAATCAAAACTACATCCAGTACCTGTCAGACAGGACAGGGGGAATACAGTGTTTGATGATGTATTGCTGCGGTGCAGCTTGATTTTCTGCCTTGCTGGGGCAGGTCTATGGGATTTGTGGATTCGGCGGATTCCTAACTGGTGGCTGACCTTCTGGTTTGCCCTGGGATTGGGGTATTTGATAAACAGCAGCTGGCTGGCGGCGGCCGGGTATCTGGCCCGGAACGCTGCGGCAGTCGGTATCTTATTTCTATTTTTTCTTTGCCGTATGATGGGTGCCGGTGATATTAAGTGTATGGCTCTTATCTGCGGATATCTGGGATTTGCCTCCGGTTTTTTTGTTATCGGAACCGGAATGGCCGTTGGTGCCTGCTGGTCTTTGGGAAAGCTTTTTTATCGAAAGCAGTTTCGGGATCGGCTTGGCCTTCTGACCGCCTATATTCGGCGGACAATTCAGGAAAAACGTTTAATCGTGTACGATGTGTCCGAAGAGGACAAAAGGGAAGTAACCGTGCCCCTGGTATTTTGTTTATTTTGGGGGCTTTGTGGGTTTTTGCTGATTTATCCTTTTTAGGAATCAGCGCAGGAAAGCAGGTGCTGGATGAAGAAACGAATTATGGCAGTTTACGATGTAGATCCTTTTTTTTCGGATCGCTTTGCGGAAACGGCAAACCAAAAAGGACAGGTGCCCTTTACCGTGATTGCCTTCAGCAGCTTGGAAAGGCTGGAGAAGTTTTCTGTGGAACAGGATATTGAACTTCTGCTGATGGATGTCCGGATGAAGGAAGCAGCAGGAAAGATAAAAGCGGAACAGGTCGTTTTTCTTTCGGACGGTGAAACAGAAGAGGAGGATAAAGAAAAAGAAGATTCCTATGTTTATAAGTACCAGTCTACCGCAAATATTGTCCGGGAGGTGATGAGCTGTTACTGTGCACAGCCGACTCTGCCGCCGGTGGCCGTGGGAAATAAAAGCCTGCTGCTGGGGGTGTATTCTCCGGTAAACCGGTGCTTAAAAACATCATTTTCCCTGATTTTAGGGCAGCTTCTGGCGAAGGAAAGCAAGGTTTTATATTTAAATCTGGAGGAGTGTTCCGGGTTTCGCAGACTGATGGGGCAGGAGGGACCGGGGGATTTTTCGGATGTACTTTACTACTACAGCCAGGGGGGATGCAGCTGGGCAAGGCTGAAATCTCTGGTCTATCATTGGGATGAACTGGACTACATCCTTCCGGCTCGTTATCCGGAGGATCTTTGCTCTATTAGCGCAGAACAGATGGCAGATCTCCTGACCCGGATTGCCCGGGAGGGGATTTATGAGATAATCATTGTGGATTTGGGGCAGTTTGGGAAGATGGCCGTACATATCCTGGAAGTCTGTGACGGAATTTACATGCCGATAAAGCAGGACTGGTTTTCTTTGGCCAAGGTAGAGGAGTATGAGGACTATGTAAAAGCCTCCGGACATGAGAATCTGCTTGAAAAAACACAGAAGTTAAAGCTGCCCTATCACAGCAGCTTTGCCGGAAGAAAAAACTATCTGGAACAGCTTCTCTGGGGAGAACTGGGTGACTTTGTCCGGCAGCTTCTTAAAGGGAAACAAAGCTGGCAGTAAGAGAGGTTGAGCTATGCACAAAACGGAAGAAATAATAAGTGAAGCAGTACAGGGGGAACAGGAGGTTTCTATAGAAAAAAAGGCGAACAGCCTCTCTTTCCGCCAGCAGATTCAAGAAAAGATAATGGAAGAAATTGAGCGTCAGAGAACGATAAGTGATGAGGAACTTCGGGATTTAATTGATCAGGAAATTAAGGAATTAGGGGAGAAGGAATTCGTTCCGCTGAAAGAAAAACTGGATTTGCGCAAACGATTGTTTGATTCTTTCTGCCGTCTGGGAATTTTACAGGAATTAGTGGATGATGATCAGGTAACGGAGATTATGGTGAATGGCCGGGAGAAGATATTTATCGAAAAAAAGGGGAAAGAAATCCTCTGGGACAAGTGTTTTGACAGTGAAGAACAGCTGGAAGATTTAATTCAGCAGATTGTCAGCCGTGTAAATCGTATGGTCAACGTATCTTCGCCGATTGTGGATGCCCGCTTGGAGGACGGTTCCCGAGTGCACGTCGTCCTTCCGCCGATTTCCTTAGACGGACCAGCAGTGACGATCCGTAAGTTTCCGGAGCCGATTACCATTAAAAAATTAATTCAGTATCAGTCCATTACGGAGGAGGCGGCAGAGTTTTTAAGGCTTTTGGTGATCTCCGGGTACAATATTTTTATCAGCGGCGGAACAAACTCAGGAAAAAGTACATTTTTAAATGCACTTTCGGCCTTTATTCCCGAGGATGAGCGGGTGATTACGATTGAAGATTCTGCCGAACTGCAGATTCAGCAGGTTCCCAATCTGGTTCGCTTAGAAACAAGAAATGCCAACAGTGAAGGGGAAGGGGCGGTGACGATCCGGGATTTAATCCGGGCAGCATTGAGGATGAATCCGTCAAGAATTATCGTTGGAGAAGTGCGATCCGGTGAAGCTTTTGACCTTCTGACAGCCTTTAACACCGGACACAGCGGGATGGGAACGGGTCATGCCAACAGCCCGAAGGACATGCTTTCCCGCCTGGAATCCATGGTGCTTATGGCAGCAGAACTTCCTCTGATGGCGATTCGCAGTCAGATCAGTGCGGCGATTGATATTATTGTACAGCTGGGAAGACTGCGGGATAAGAGCCGAAGGGTGCTGGAGATTGTGGAACTTAAAGGGATGGAACAGGGAGAGATTTTGCTCAATCCTCTGTATGTTTTTCAGGAAAAACCACAGGAGGAGGAAAGAAAAAAAGGAGGAAAAAGTGGGAAAAAAACAGCAGCCGCAAGCAAAGAAACCGAGAAGGTTAAAGGAGAACTGGTCTGCGTGGGGCAACTTTTGGGGAAGGAAAAACTCTGGGCCGCAGGCTGTGAACTATGAGGAATATACCTTATCTTTCCAGGAGATTTTACTTTACAGCGGACAGGGAAGTGCAGTATGTGCACTGATTTCCTACACCTTTTACCGAAGCTGGCTGGTGTTTTTCATCCTTTTGCCTGCAGGGCTTTTCTATCCGATTATTCACCGGAAGGTGCTGAAGGAAAAACGCTTTTTTCGGCTGAATCAGGAATTTAAGGAAGGTATTTTAATTCTGGCGGCGAATTTAAGTGCAGGTTATTCGATTGAAAACGCACTGGTCAACAGCGGACAGGAACTGGATATGCTTTATGGAAAGGAGGGGATGATTAATGCGGAATTTTTGGGAATGAGCCGCCAGATACAGATGAACCGGACGGTGGAACAGGTGTTTTTTGAATTTGCACAGCGCAGCGGATTAGAGGATGTAAGGAATTTTGCTCAGGTATTTAAGGCAGCTAAGCGCAGCGGGGGAGATTTGGTCGGGATTATCAATCACACGGCAGGGGTAATCCGGGATAAAAATCAGGTGGTTGAAGAAATTGCCAATATGACTGCGGCAAAGAAGCTGGAACAGAAGGTAATGAACCTGATTCCGTTTTTTCTGATTTTTTATATAGATCAGGCTTCTCCGGGTTTTTTTGCGATGATGTATGAAACTGCAGTAGGAAGGTTATTGATGACGGTCTGTCTGGGGGTGTATGGGATTGCGTATTGGCTTTCAAAAAGGATACTTGATATTCCGGTTTAGACAAAAGAAATTTGCGGTTGGAATAACGGAAATCCTCTGTGTATTTGGCGGAATCTTTTTGTTTTTTGCCGCAGAACTGCAAAACCGGCAGAGTCCGCTGCAGGAGGGCTATATTTCCCGGGCATCCTACGGACAGGGAGAAAAACAGGTGGAACTGATGGTGAGAGGACTGGAAGAAGAGGAGGTGGAAGTCGGATTTTTGGTAGGTGAGCGGCAGTACACCAAAGAACAGGCAAAAGCTGCGATGGAGGATCTGGGAAAACGCCTGGAGAGGATGATTCTGGGAGAAAACGTTTCATTGAAACAGGTGCAGACCCGGTTAAATTTACCGTCAAGGGATGAACGCACCGGTTTTCGTATACGTTGGAGTTCCGATGATATGGAGAGGATTGGCCTGGATGGAACTGTAGACGGCAGCGGTGTAGACGAAGTTAAGGGAGCGAAGGTTCACCTGGAAGCAGAGGTTAAGGACGGGCAGGGAGGAAGTCATGTCTTTACTTTTCTGGCTGTGGTATTTCCGGATAAGCTTACGGAAAAGGAATTGCAGGTGCAGAACATCCGGGATGCAATTGCAGAAGAAGAACAGCGTTCGCGGACGGAAGAGGGATTTTATCTGCCCCGGGAATATGAAGGAAGACCTCTTGTGTATGGAGTAAAAGGAGGGAAGGAGCATGTATGGCTTCTGGTTCTGGGACCGCTTATGGCTGTACTTTTGCGGGCAAGGGGAAAAAGTGAAGATAAGAAACGGAAAAAGGAACGGGAGAGGAAGCTGCTTTTGGATTACTCGGAAGTGGTATCTAAGCTGCAGATCTTTTTAGGGGCAGGGATGACGGTGAGGACGGCCTGGGAGAGAATTGCCCTTGATTATCAGATACTAAGGGAAAGGGGGGAGGCGGTGCGTCCGGCTTATGAGGAGATGCTGCAGACTTATTATCAGTTAAAAAGCGGTGCACCGGAGGGAAAAGCTTATGAGGAGTTTGGAAGGCGATGTGTGCTTCAGCCTTACTTAAAACTTGCCGGTTTGCTGGAGCAGAACCGAAAAACCGGGACAAAAAATCTGCGGCAGCTTCTTTTGCTGGAGATGACGGATGCCTTTGAACAGAGAAAAAACCTGGCAAGACGTCAGGGAGAAGAGGCAGCAACAAAGCTTTTGATACCTTTGTTTTTAATGCTCGGTGTAGTTATGGTTATCGTGGTTGTACCGGCATTTCTGACATTTTATTAGCTATTAAGCGTTGATTTTTAAGAAGGAGGAAAAAGGATGTTAATTCATGCAGTAAGAAATTTTTGGGTAGAAGATGACGGGATTGGCGTTATTGAAGTTGTTTTGATTCTGGTTGTTTTAATTGGTCTGGTCATTATTTTTAAGGGGCAGATTACCTCACTGCTCAATGATATTTTCAGTCAGATTAACAGCCAGTCCAAGGAAGTGTATTAGGAAGGGCGGCCGATGAAAAAAGCATACAGCGGGCAGGTTACGGTATTTTTAAGTTTAATCCTTATCTGTGTCTGCGGGCTTATCTGCGGTTTGCTGGAATCCGCACGGACGGCAGGTGCCAGGTGCTATCTGCAGACCGCAGCCGGTTCTTCCATGGATTCTCTGTTCAGCCAGTATCACCGGAAGTTATGGGAAGAATACAGGATTTTTGGTCTGGAACATTTTGAGCAGGAAACAGCAGCAGAAGAGTTCAGCGGTTTTTTACAGCCTTATCTGGAACAGGAAAACTGGTATCCTTTTTCTATAGAAAACTGCCAGGTCAAGGACAGAAAGGTATTAACGGATGACTCCGGTGAGTATTTTGAACAGGAAATCCTAGACTATATGAAATATGGAATCTGGACAAAAGCATGGGGGGAGGACAGTACATTAGAAGCACTGAAAGGCTTTACCGAGGCCGAGCAGGTTTCAGAACTTACCCGGTCGATGGAGGTACAGACAAAGGATGCATGGAAGCTTGAAGAGGCACTTGAAAATATCGGAAAATGCCTGCAAAAGCAGGAAGAGTGCAGAAGTAAAGCGGCAAAAAAACTTGGGCAGGAGGACGGACATGGTTTTTGCCGGGAAGGGGATCAGCTGATTAAACAATTAGATAAAGTTCCGGGGCTGGTGGAAAAGTATGAAAATCAGGCCGATCGTCTGGGTGAACGTTTAAATATTTTGGAACAGGAGTTTCAGGAAAAACAGGGGGATTTCAGTGAAAGCGTAAGGCAGTCGTTTGCAGCAGAACTGCAGGAATACCGTGCCTATACGGATAAGGACGGGGAGAGGCGCCGGCAGATTACAGGGCTTGTCAATCAGGCAGAAGAAAGGGCTGATTTTGTGCGGAGGGTTCAGGAGGAAGCCAAGGAGGTAGAAGAATATATAGACGACTGGGAACCGGACGATGAGGATGATGAACTGAACACAGCTGCCCTGTGGAGGCCGGTACAGCGGCATTTTTCGCAGTATGTTTCCCTCTCCCTTCCCTTTGGTGCAGGGATAAAAGATAAGGAAAAAGAAGGGCTGTTAAAGAAACTTCGGGAAATGGCGGATAGGGGAATTTTGGGGCTGGTTCTGCCCGAGGGAAAGCGTATATCCCAGGGAATGATTAATGCCGGTCAGTATCCTTCCCATGTCATTTCTTATGAAGAAAAAGGACTGGGGATGTTGGATAAGGCGATGACCGCAGAGTACTGTCAGGTATTTTTTGACCATTTCTGCGGGGTAAAAGAAGGAGGAACAAAGGATGGAGAAATAAGCAGTATCGGGGAAAAGGACGGAAATATCCCGGGCATGGAAGAAAGACAAGGACAGGGTACAGAAAAAAAGAACAGCAAAGAAAACAGCAGGAAAAGCAGCAGAAAAAAAGAAGGGGACGGGTTGTCTTACGAACTGGAATATCTTCTTGCCGGAAAGGATTTAGACGAGGAAAATTTTATTCAGGTTGTAGAAGAACTGATTGCCGTCAGGGAAGGTTTAAATTTTATTTATCTGCTGGGGGATGCAAAGAAGCGTTCAGAGGCAAAGTCGCTGGCTATGGCGGTTGTCGGCGGAACAGGGATACTTCCTCTGGTTTCCATTACTACTTTTTTGATTCTTGGCGTATGGGCTTTTGGAGAATCCGTAGCGGACGTGCAGGTTTTGCTGGACGGAGGAAAGGTTCCGCTGCTTAAAGGCAGAGAAGACTGGAAGCTGAGTCTGGAGGGGCTTTTGGATTTTGCCCGGAAAGGAAGGCTGGAGCGAATGGGCGGTAATGAGAAGGGGATGAGCTACGAACAGTATTTGACGATTTTTCTGCTTCCGGTTCCGGGTACAAAACTTCTCTACCGGATGATGGATATTATGGAAATGAACCTTGCACAGAATCAGCCAGGATTTCGCATGGCCGATTGTGCTTATCGTGTGGATGTAGAACTGGAGGCTTGTGGAAAACATGTCTATTTTTCTTTGGGCTTGTTGAAAAGTCTTCTGGGAAGTTCAGATACGACCTATCCGGTAAAGATAAAAGCGTCCAGAGCTTATTAAGAAATAAATTTGCGTTGCAGCATAAAAAGGCTTGCAATAAGCGTTTAATGTAAAGATGTTTAACATAAGGATATTTAAAGTAAAGCCGGGGAGTTAAGTATCCATGCCCTTTTTCATCGGCAATACATTAAGATGACAGGAGTCCGCCGCGATTGTTTTCGATCCTCTCCAAGTACGAAGCCCGGGAGCTGCTGAAAAAAGGGATTTGCAGAAGGGAAAAGGGTGTGGATATTTAACTCCCCGAAAAACAGAGGAGGGGGGAAGATGAGCAGAAAAAGTAGGATGAGCAGAGCATAGGGAGGGAGGTAAGATGAGTAGGAAAAAGGATGAAATAAGCAGGGAAAAGAAAGATAAAAAAAACTGGCGAAAAAACAGACAAAAGGGTTTTGAAGGTGCTGTTTCTGTGGAAGCAGCACTGGCACTGTCGATTTTTATCTTTGCCATTGTGTGTATGATGATTCCTTTTCGTATGATGGAACGGCAGCGGCAGGTTCAGGCAGCTTTGGAATCAGTTAATGAAAAATTATGCCAGTATGCATATCTGGAATATCGTTTAACACACGGGGAGGAACTTCCTAAGGAAGAGGGGGATTGGAAGGAGGATCTTCTTTTGGGGCTGGTGAACGGTGCTGCCGGAATAGGGGGACAGGCATTGGCAAAGAGGATGTTTCCTCAGGAAGGGATGGAGAAGCTTTCGTTTTTATCCTCTTCTTTTCTGGCGGATGGCGAGATCGTGGATTTTCATCTTGACTACCAGATGAGGATGCCGTTTTCGGTTTTGGGGCTGAATTCGTTATCGTTTTCTTCCGGAAGCATACGCAGGGCATGGATAGGAAGGGACGGACAGGAACGTGAAGGAGAAAATACGGATAAAAATGAGGAAGATCAAGTAGTCTATATCGGAAAAAATTCTACCCGCTACCATAAGTCCAGGGACTGTCACTATCTGGCAAACCGTCTGCAGACCATAGATTTTCATGCGGTTTCAGATGCCAGAAATCAGAGCGGCGGAAAGTATTATCCCTGTGCTGTCTGCGGAAGTAAGGCAGGGGAAGGAGATGCGGTCTATATTATGAAAAGCGGAAGCCGCTATCATTCAGATGCATCCTGTACGGCGATTACAGCCTATGTGCAGGCGGTAAAATTATCCGAGGTGGAGCATTTGGGGGCCTGTTCTTACTGCGGAGGAAAATAGGGCGATAAAAAAAGGAAACGTTGTTTTATTGTTGTAAAGCATATAAACGATGAGGTGATTTTGACAATCGCTGAGAAGCGAAAGAGGAGGATGGTTTTGAGTTTTTTTCTGTATTTAATTTTAGCAGCGTGGCAGGACGGACGAAAAAGGGCAGTGTCCGGGTGGCTGTTTTTATTCTTTTTTTCTCATTTTCTGGTTTCGCAGGTTTGCCAGAAGATGATCGACGTAAATATGGAGCAGCTTCCCGCCTCCTTTTGGTATCATGGTATGATGGCTGACGGGAAAATCTCTGTTCTTGCTATGGGGGGACTTCTTGGCGTTGTATTGCTGCTGATCAGCAAATGCAGCCGGGGGGCGCTGGGCGAAGGGGACGGAATATTTTTTATTATTGCCGGAATTTATCTTGGATTTTGGAAAAATCTGCTGTTGTTTTTTTCGTCATTAATGTTGTGCAGCTTTTTCGGTCTGGCTCTCTTTTTATGGGGATGGTTTCAGGGAAAGGATTACCGGAAGAAAAGGCTTCCGTTTCTTATGTTTACTCTTCCGATGGGATTTTATCTGGCATGGATGTAATTGAAGGTGAGAGGAAAAAGGCCAGGAGTGGATATAAGCAGGAGAAAGTGCGTGTAATATGCCGGGGCGGGCCTGTAAAGATTGGAGGGGTAAGCTATGGAAGGAGAAGAAAGGAAGGTAAACTGGACGTTTTCCGGAAGTTATACCGTGGAAATGGCATATATTATGGCTGTTTTTTGTATGGTTATGGTTGTGCTGGTTCAGCAGGCTTACCGAATTCACGATAAAACCAAGAGTGGGATGAAGCTTCAGGAAGCCGTAGAGCAGATGCGCCATGATGAGGATGACCAGACAAAGGAAATTGAAAAAGAAGTTAAGCAGAATTTGGGCCTTATGTTTTCCATGGAAAATACGGATATAAAGCTGAATCGCGGAATTTTGCGTGTAGAGGGAAACTGCAGCGGACAGCAGAAAGGTAAGGCATGGGATTTGGAGATTTCCAGCAGAATCTATGCACCGGAAGAATTTTTACGGATGATGGCAGCACTGAAACAGTTGGAGGAGAGATATGAACATCAGTTACAAAAGGGAAATGCGCCATAATTATTTAATTCTGGAAGCAGCAGGAACAGAAGAAGAGAACTTTGAAATTCGTATGCTTACCGAAAATTCTATTGAAGGCTTGCTTAAATTTCGTGTTAAACAGGAAGAGATAGGAAGATATTATTGTTATGAAATTACATCAAAGCAGCCATTGAGCAGGCTTTTAGAATTTAAAGAGATAAAAAAAGAAGAACTTATTCGATTAATTGCAGAAATTGGTGCTGTGTTAAAGCGGATAGAAGATTATCTGCTCTCAGAATCCAATCTTTTTCTTGAGCCGGAACATATTTATATTGAACCGGAAACCTATCAGGTATGGCTTTGTTATATCCCGGGCTATGAAAAAAGTTTTCCGGATGCAATGGAAAAGTTTTTACAGTATCTGCTGAAAAAAACAAACCATAAAGATGATGATGCAGTAGTTTTAGCTTATCGGTTGTATCAGGAGAGCCAAAAAGATTATTATGGAATTGAGGATTTGCTTCGGATTGTCCGGGAAAGCCAGCAGGGAATATCCGGGGAAAATACAGAGGAAATAAAGAAAAACAAAAGCAATACGTATCTGCAGGAAAATACATTTCTAGAAGAAAAAAGCGTTTATGGAGAAGCTGCTAAAAATCGTAAAAACCGAAAATCCAGAGAAAAAGCCGGGGAAGAATACTGCGGGGAAAAAGAATATTCTTTGCAAAGCCCGGGAAATAACACAGGAAAAACAGGACTAAAGGCAGTTTTTGCTCTTTTGGGAATGATTATCTCAGGGCCGCTGTTTATCTGGCTCTATGCAGGTGAGGCAGGGCTGCGCAGATATCTGGCAGTGCTTTTGGTTATGGATATTGCAGCCGCATTGGGGGTAATCCTTTATTTGTGGAACATGCGGAAAAAAAACCGACAGGATTGTTCCGGAAAAGAAGGAGAAAAACGAGGGACAAAGGAACAGGAAAAAACACAGAAAGAATTTAAAAAGGCTCAAAAAGAAAAAGAATGGCAGATGACTTTTGAAGAAACATGTGATTACGAAGAAGAACAGGCGAGCAAAGAATTTGAAAAAGCAGGAGAAGGTAATTTCTGGGAAAGTAAAAATCCCTGGGAGAATAAACGTGATTTGGAAATTAACATTTCAGAAAGTGAAAATACGGTTTTACTGGCAGAAGCTTCATTAGAAAAAGAAAGCCAGCATTTGTTAAAAAGTGTAAATCCTGCGATTTCAGATATTTCCATACCTTACTTTCCTTTTATTATCGGCAAGCAGGAGGGGATTGTTGATTATGCATTAAAAAAGGAAACAATAAGCAGGATTCATCTGCGTATTGATGAAGAAAATGGGGAATGTAAAGTAACGGATTTGAACTCTTCTAACGGAACGATTGTAGAAGATTATCGCTTAGAGGCCAATGAATCGCATTCTCTTAACAGCGGTGATAAACTAGTTATTGCAGATCTTTCTTTTATTTTTTATTGAAAAGGAAATAGTTAGGAACTTCTTTTGAAAAATTTTTCCATTCTACTTAACAATTTCTGACATTTATGCTATGATAACTTCATAAAAAAGGAGCAGCAGAATGGAAAATTGGAAAGATAAGGATGTTGTAACATGGGGAATCATGCTGGTAAATATTGTATATTTTTTGTATCTGGATTTAACGGGATCTTCGGAAGATGTGGCATTTATGATGCGTCACGGAGCAATGTTTGTTCCTGCTGTTTTGGATGGTGAGTATTTTCGGTTGCTGATCGCTGTGTTTATGCATTTTGGAATTCAGCATTTGGTGAATAATATGCTGATCCTTTTTATTTTTGGAAATTTTATGGAAAAGGCTATGGGCAAGTGGCGGTATTTATTGTTTTATCTTGCCTGTGGTGTGGGTGTAAATTTGGTGCAGGTAGGCTGGTATTTACTGGAAAACCGTTTTAGAAATCCAGAAGTGATTGTTTCTGCAGGGGCTTCCGGGGCTATTTTTGGTATAGCCGGGGGCTTACTGTATATTATTCTCAGAAATCGGGGACGCCTGGAGAATTTAAAAACCCGCCAGATGGCATTGATGATTATTATTTCTTTATACCTTGGATTTCGAAGTGCAGAAACGAATAATCTTGCACATATTGCCGGAGTAGTGGTTGGATTTATCATGGCTATTTTTATTTATCGGAAGCCTGAGCATCCGTAAATAGCAAACATAAGATTAAGGAGGAGAGCAGCATGAACGACGAGAATTGTATTTTTTGCCGTATTGCAAATGGGGTAATCCCCTCTGCAACAGTGTATGAAGACGAGTGGTTCCGGGTGATTTTGGATATGGGACCAGCATCGAAGGGACATGCATTAATTTTACCCAAAGAACACTTCAGGGATGTCTGTGAACTGGGGGAAATTTATGCATCAAAGGTACTGCAGCTTGGAGGAAAAATAGGTGCCGCGATGAAGAAAACCTTGGGCTGTACAGGTTTTAACCTGGTTCAAAATAATGGTGTGTCAGCAGGACAGACAGTTTTTCACTTCCACATGCATGTGATTCCGCGCTATGAGCACGGAAAGACTATGGTTGCCTGGGAACCAGGACATGCAGATCCGGAAGAACTTAAAGCAGTTGCAGAGCAGATAAAAGCAGGACTGTAGGCATTTTCGATCAGGAGAAAATTATGCAACAAGATGTGGATAGGTTGTTGCAGGCAATGTATGATGAATTCCAGAGGCCGCTTTATCTTTTGGCAGTAAAATATGGTGTGCCGGGTAAGGATGCAGATGATCTTGTTCAGGAAGCCATGATAGCCTATTATGAACACTATCCGCTGGATATGCGCCCCGATTTAAAGAGGGCGATGCTGACTGTGATTATCAGAAATAAAAGTATTGATTATTACAGAAAATACCACCGAGAAAGGATTATTTTGGACGGAAACGAATTTATTGAGAATCAGAGAATGGCACATGGTTATGGTCAGGATCTGATGGATACGATAATCAGCGAAGAGCTGTACGAGGATGTAAAAGAGGCGATGTCCGATTTGAGCAAAGATTTAAAAGTAACCGCAAGACTTCATTTGATTGAAGGGTTTTCAGAAACAGAGGTAGCGCAAAAATTGGGAATTTCAGGGGTTGCATGTCGGACAAGAATTTCCAGGGCAAGAAAATTTTTGCGGGAAAGATTAGGCGCGAAATATGGATTCTGATCGATTAACATGCTGCCATTGTTTTTGCCGGGTATAAGCTTACCGATGAAAGATGCAGTCCAGCAAAGAGCCGGGACTGCATCGGAGGTTATCATGGTTTTATACAATCTTCAATTAGATTTAAGATCGTTTCAACCGCATTATTTAGATGTGTTTGTTCCATGGCATGAATGTATTTTTCGCGCTGATGGTATACCTTTTGAATGGCACGAAGGAAGCTTTCATCATCTAAGGCTTCTTCTTCGAGAACTTCACTAAAGCCTTGCTTTTGAAATGATTTTGCATTTAAAATCTGATCGCCGCGGCTGGCTGCTGCCGACAGAGGAATCAGAAGATGGGGCTTTCGCAGGGCTAAAAGTTCACAGATAGAGTTTGCACCGGCACGGGAGATAACCATATCGGCAGCAGCAAAAAGGTGTTTTAAGGGCTTGTCAACATATTCATACTGTACATATCCGGGAAGGCCGATAAGGGAATCATCCAGATGCTCTTTGCCGCAGATATGTATAATCTGAAAGCTTTCCAGAAGTTTTGGAAGGATGCTCCTAACCGCAGTATTTACCCGGACAGAACCAAGGCTGCCGCCGATAATTAAAATAACAGGCAGATCCGGACTGAGGTGAGTGTACTGCAGACCGGAAAGCCGATCACCCTTCAGTAATTCCTCACGGATAGGGGAACCGGAAAGAACGGCCTTGTCTTCTGGAAGGTAAGGAATCGTTTCCGGAAAGTTGCAGCACACCTTTGTGGCAGAAGGAATACAGATTTTATTGGCAAGACCCGGAGTAATATCTGATTCGTGGATAATGGTAGGGATTTTGTAATGCCGGGCAGCCAGTACAACTGGGACGGCGACAAAACCGCCTTTGGAAAAGAGCACATCGGGTTTGTAGGTTTTTAGTATTTTCCGTGCTTCCTGATAACCTTTAATAACGCGAAAGGGATCAGAAAAATTTTTTATGTCAAAATAGCGGCGCAATTTTCCGGAGGAGATACCTTCATAGGGAATACCTGCGCCTTCAATCAGTTTTTTTTCGATTCCCTGATAGGAACCGATATAACGGATATCAAAACCGTGCTCCTTTAATGCGGGGAGCAGAGCAAGATTTGGGGTAACATGGCCGGCTGTACCGCCGCCGGTTAATATAATTTTTTTCATTATTCCTTGACCTCCATGACTAACCTTCTATTTACTATAGTAATGCCTGAGCAGAAAATGTCAACCCTGAAACGATAGGGAAGTTTTTCCTGTTGCAGTGAATATGTGGACCATAATCGTTTTTCCTGTTACGGTTTACGGAACATGACCTGTCCACATAACTTTATGAGAGGAGATTCTGGAGAATAAAGGGAATTTTGGAGAGGCCATAGGACAGAGAAGTGAAAATTTCTTTGTTCTATGGTCTTTTCTTATGGTTTTTCATTCATAATCTTTCTTAACCTGTCATATATATGGTACTAAGGTCATAAAACACAGGGATAAGGAGAGTGAAGATGAACGAAATACGTTATCTAATATCTGACGCCTCAAAAAAAGTCGATGTAGAAACTCATGTCCTGCGGTATTGGGAAGAAGAGTTAGGCGTTTCGATTCCAAGGAATGAGATGGGTCATAGATATTATACAGAATTTCACATCCATTTATTCTGCCAGGTAAAAAAACTGAAAGATCGGGGATACCAGCTTAAAGCAATTAAAAATGCATTGCAGCAGGTTATGGAGCAAAATCAGGGATTTATGCAGGCGGCAGGGGTACTGGAAGAAGATATGGCAAGGACACTTTGGGAAAATCCTCATGTTAAAGAACATGAAGATAAAGAAGCTTTGCCGGAAAAAATAGCACGGCTGGCAGATTACAATCGTTTAGAGCCGGTAAAAGAGGGACAGGCATCCGAGGAAGAACAAAAAAAGCAGAGAAAAAGTGATGAAAAAGTAGAGGAAAAAGGAAAAATCGAAGAAAAAGTGCAGAATAAACCGGAATTAAAGGAAAAGGATGGGCAGACAGAGATGAAAAAAAAGGGTAAAAACCGAAAAAAACCTTCAGCCTGGGAGCGCAGGAACGGAATGGTTGGGAACGGAATGGAAAACAGCATGGGGGAAGGTGACGATAACTTCCAGGATTTGAATTTTGGCAATGCAAATATTCAAAATACTGCAAATATCCAAAATGATGAAGCTATCCAGAATATTGCAAATATCCAGAATACTGCAAATATCCAGAATACTGCAAATGTCCAGAACAATGCAAATGTCCAGAACAATGCAAATGTCCTAGAAGAAGATTCTCAGGAGGATATTTTCGCAGAAATCAGCGAAGAAAAAGTCCAGAAAATTTATGCGCAGCAGTCAAAAACGCAGGAAGAATATGCAAACAAAGATGAAGCAGAAGAAGATTTTCCCGAGCAGACGGAGCTTGCCAAAAAGCAGGATGCAGAGATCGTGCTGATGGACCAGGATGAAAAAATGCATCAGTTCCAGGAGATTATGACTTATATTATCGGACATGCCCTTGAGGCAAATAATGAAAAATTAAGCCAGGAAATAAGCCGCCTGGTTAATGCGCGTCTGTCGGAAGAACTGGAGGATTTAATGCGGATTCGTGATGAAAGAGATGAAGAACGTTTCCGCCAGTTTGATGAAATTATCCGCAGCTACCAGCGGGACAACCAGGGAAAGGCTGAAGCGGCAGCTGCCAGAATTCCTTTTTTTGGGAAACGCAGGTTCAGGAAGCACAGACCTCCACAAAACGCCTGAATAAATTTCGCGAAGTATTATCCGTTTCGCAGAGATATTCGGGATGCCACTGGACACCGATTAAAAAGGGATAATCTTTTCGTTCAATTTCTTCAATCAGGCCATCGGGAGCAATACCGCCGACCACCATGTTCGGCGCAAGTTTCCGAATGGCCTGATGGTGGTTGCTGTTTACCTGAATTCGCCCGTTTGTGCCGGAAATTTCTTCCAAAAGACTTCCCTCACGAACATCGATATGGTGGGACGTACTGGTTGGCGGCAGGGGCTGATGGTGGGCGATGGGAAATACAGCGTGGTACTGGCTGTCAATGTCCTGGTAAATATCACCGCCAAGTCCTATATTGATCAGCTGTGCTCCCCGGCAAATGCCTAAAATCGGTTTTTTCTGCTCCATAGCGATAGAAAGCAGGGAAAGTTCCATCTGATCACGTTTTACGGAAATAGGACCGCAGCCTTTGTGGATGTCTTCTCCCCACAGGAAGGGATGAGGATCGGGACCGCCGGTAAAGATAAATCCCTGGCAGAGATTGGCCAGCACGGTTAGATTTTCAACGGAAAGCTCCAGAGGAAAAATTACCGGAACACCGCCGGCATTTTCTACGGCGCGGATATAGGTGGGCATTAAAGAAACAGAGTCATTTTCAATAGCGTGGGCTGGCGTAAGGCCAATTACTGGTTTTTTCATGGTAAGCTACCTCATTTTGCGTTGTGAACAGGAACGAATCATTTCTTTTCATACATCTTTCTTTTTAATACATCTATGCACGGCTATTCTGTTTTTATGATACGGATTGCTTCGCACTTCATACTTTTGCAGTTCTAAAAAAATTGCACAACAAAAATGCCCCTTCCCGGGGAAGAGGCACTTATGTAAGAAAAATCAACCTTCTTCAATTGCACCAGTTGGGCATGAGCCAGCGCAGGTGCCGCAGCTAATGCAGGAATCTGCATCAATTACATACTTGCCGTCGCCTTCAGCGATTGCGCCTACTGGACATTCGCCAGCACAGGTGCCGCAGCTAACACAAGAATCATTAATTACATATGCCATGATTAGTACCTCCTTGGTTTTTCAATAGATATCTTATATTTTATAATAAAATACAAAATTATTCAAGTGGAAATTCATGGGGAGCCTGTATAAATATTAGAACAAAAAATATCTTGTCAAATAGTTTAAAAGGTGTTATAGTCGAAACAGTGCTGTAACACATGAAAATTCAGGCTAACGAAACAAAAGGAGGAAAATACGATGCAGATTAGTAAAGATATGTTGATTGGTGAACTGGTACAGATGAATGAGGCAATTCCTGCGATGCTGATGAGAGCAGGTATGCACTGCCTAGGCTGTCCGTCAGCGCAGGGTGAAAGTCTGGAGGAAGCCTGCATGGCTCATGGTATTGACTGTGATACCCTGGTTGCCAATATGAATCAGGTTCTGGCAACCCTGTAAAGCAATCGATAACGGTAAATGGCCGCATCCGGTTTTGGATGCGGCTTTTGTGATGGGAAAACTCTACAGTTGAGCCAGGGCACCCAGGGCATCCTGACGGATAATGACTTCATAATGTTCCTCATAATAGGCTTTTGTGGCGTAATCCTGGCGGATTTTTGTGCCGTATTCTGCTAAAGAATTACAAATCCGGCTGAATTCCAGAGAATCTTCTCCCTGGCCGATAAACAGGTAGTAGCGGCCCGACTGCGGGTTTTTGTAGAGAATGCTTTCGCCGTGAAAAACAGCAGCCGTAGTTTTTGCCGCATCCGCAGCACTGTCAATGGAAGAAAACATAAATATCCTGAACTGGCTGGAAGAGGATTGGTCTGTTTCGGATTTATCCTGTTCCAGTGCAGGAAGAGGTGGGGTTTGTCCCTCTTTTAAGGTTTTGGCTGTCTGGGCAGTATTTTTCAAAAACTGCATTAACCCGTCAGCTCCTTCTAAAAGTTCACTGGCCAAGTCATCGAGGAAACGGTCTTCATCCTCAGACATCGGTGAAAATTTAGAAAAACGGGTATCCAGTTCTTCCGGATCCTCCATCTTCGTGATAACCAGCATAACGCTTTCACCTGAAAGTGGGATGGCTTCAACCATCAGCGGGATATCTTCGGCTTCAAAGCCTACTTCGTTGGAAGCTTTTTGAATCATTTCCCGAAATAAATTCTTGGCCTTTTCGCTTCCGTAGGCCAGTTCGGTTAAATTTAAATTCCGTACACTTAAGTCAAAATGATTTAATGTGCAGCGGATTTGATTATCATTAATTCGCTCTATCTTCATCCTTATCCATTCCTCCCTGTCCTGTTCGATGATTATGGTAAATGTTTCGCCGAATAGGCAGTCTAAGTCAAAAACCCTCTACCTTAATATACTATACTATATCACAAAATAGCAATTCCTATGAAGAAATTTTAAGAAATCGTAAGAGATTTGCAATTTTCTATTGTAAAAATATGGAAATTATGCTATACTCTTTTTAGAGATGATACCGGGGAAGGAGGTGGATCAGTTGGAAACACCATTTTATCCGGAAAATATCTGCTGTGCCGTGTAATCGGAAGGGGAAGGACAGGCGTAGTCTATCTGGCCTTTCATCAGGAACTGGAAGAATACCGGGCAGTAAAAGCCGTAGCAAAGAGCAGCCTTGGCTATGAAGCTTTTCGTAGGGAAGCTCTTCTGATGAAAGAGCTGCGGCATCCGGGAATACCGGTTATTTATGATATTGAAGAGGACGGGGAATACAGCTACCTCGTCGAAGAGTATCTTCAGGGCGATTCTTTAAACTCCCTGGTCAGCAGCCAGGGACCTCTGACCCGCTGTACCGTACTTCGGTATGTGATCCAGCTTTGCAGCGTGGTAAATTATCTGCATTCTGCAGGTACAGAACCCATACTACATTTAGATTTACAGCCAAAAAATCTTTTAGTGTGCCATGAAAACCTGAAACTGATTGATTTTGGACAGGCGGACAGGCTTCATGAAGCGAATAAGGCCAGACAGCGGTTTGGAACCGTTGGTTTTGCTGCTCCTGAACAATACTGTTGTGAGAAAAAAATGGATGAACGCACAGATATTTATGCCATTGGTGGACTCCTGTTTTATCTGGCAACGGGAGAGTATCCTGACCCGGACGCATCCCCTGCAATGCTGGGGCTGAGAATGTGGGACAGAACAATAGGGCGGATTGTCGCCGCATGTCTGGAACCGGAAAAAGAAGACCGTTATCTGTCCGTCCGTCAGCTTATGGACGATTTGGAAAAGCTGCAAAAACAGCCGGTATCATCTCTGATTATTGCGGTGTATGGAAATGAACCAGGAATAGGTACAACCCATATCAGCCTGGGTCTGAGTGCCAGCCTTTGGGAAATGAAAATCGCTAATCTGTACGAGGAATGTCATCCTTCCCCTCATCTGCGCAGGCTTGGAAAGAGTCAGGGGAAGAGGGCAGATTCCTATGGGATTTTCAGACTCTTTGGCTGTGCACTTAAACCCTGGTATGGGCGGCAGGTTTATTTTCTTACCCATCGATATCCTGTAGTTGTCCAGGATCGGGGTGTTTGGCGGGGGGAGAAGGAAATAAAGGAAATGGACGCCGGGGATCAAAAACCAGATGTCGTTTTGCTGGTGGTGGGCGGAAAGTGGTGGAATGCTTCACCGGTGCAGGATTTTCTATCTCTGTGGCCGGAATCCGGAGCGATTATCTATAATTTTTCGGATAAGGCTATCGGGTTAGCAGAACCAAAAGGACTGCGGGGCAGGAAAATCCTTCGTTCTCCTCTCTTTGCCAATCCTTTTAAGCCGGATAAAGCGGCCAGGGAGTGGATGGCGATGCTGTGGAACGATGTTGTATGCAGGTGTAAAGGGGATGAAAATCCGGGCAGAAAAAACAGGGAAAGGAGAAAACATCATTGCAGAATCCGGAAAAAAACAAGCCTCCGAAAACCGTAGGGATTATGGGCGCGGGGGGTGGATGCGGCGTTACCCATTTTGCTGTTTTGCTGGCGAATTATCTGGCCGCCGTAGAACTTGAAAGGATTGCTGTTATTGAATGGAATCCAAGGAATGATTTAGAAAAACTGGTGAATATCTATACCAGAGGAAAAAACAAAAACTGCCCGGTTTCCCTCCTGGATATTGACTATTTTTTCCACGGAGGACCAGAAGAATTTCACATCTGTATGCAGCAGGGCTATCAAACGGTTTTGCTGGATTTGGGAAGGGCCGGGGAGGGAAGGGAAACCGAGTTTTTACAATGCCATAAACAGTGTTTTTTCTTTGCTTTAAATGAGTGGAAGCTGCAGGATGTGACGGCGCAGAAGAACCTTTGGAAGAAGGGAAAGGGACGATGGGATTTCTTTATGGTTTTTGGGAGCAGGGAAGCCAGACAGGAAATTTGCCGGCGGTATGGATTAAAGGTTGCACAGATTCCTTTTGCTCCGGATGCCTTTGCTATCAAGCGGGAAACCGCGGAATTTTTCGACCATTTCTGGAATCGGAAAGAAATCTGAAAACGGCAGGAGAATGGGTTACAGTAAATGCTAATCAACGATAACGCAAGGAAGTTAATATGTCACGATAAAAACCTCCGCAGAGAATACAGTAAACCATCATGCGCCCACAAGCAGCCGCACCAGCACAAATGAACGTCTGCAGGGCGCACTTGGAATACCTGAATGGAATCGCCTAATCGGCGATGGACGTTCATCGTAAGTACAAGACCTGCGTTTTGAAATTTCTTTGGAGAAAACTGCCAGTATTGGAGGAACGATATGGGAGAGGATAGACGAAGAAAACGAAATCGTAAAGAACAAAATGCATATGTAGAGCAGTTAAAAGCATATAAGAGCAAGGGGATTTCTATTTATATTGACGGCAGGGAAATGCCAAAAGAAAAAGACTGGTACAAAATCTTTGAAGTGCGGGAAGATGGGGCCGTGTACATGGCTGATTTTATTAATACGGAAAATGGTCAGCTGGCAGAGATTCATTTTGATTTGGTGTATTTAGACCTGGAGAGGAGGCAGGCGTGGGAAAATCGAAAGCGTCTGGATGAGATGGTTCGCAAAGCACAGTTAGAGCACTATAAGGCCCTGCTTCAGAAGTATCAGAAGAAAGAATAAAAACCCTGGGGAATCATTACAAAATCTAAAGAAAGGAGCAGAATTTCCTTCAGCCTGTATCATCGATACAAAATACTATACGAAATACGTTAAAAAAATTCAAAAAAAAGTAAACCCCAGAACAGGAAAAGTATGATATAATGCAAAAAGCAGATAGTGCAGTTTTGCAGTCTTTACCACAATCGGCAGATGACGCTTTTATTTGAACTGTGCGCAAACTGCAAAACACAACGGAGGATAAGAAAGCATGAAAAAGGTAGTCCCATTACTCATCGCTGTAGGTCTGGTTCTTTTTTATATCATTGGCCGTTTAGGATACACCGCTTATGTAAAATACGCCCCATCGAAAGAACTTTCGGATTTGTCTGACTATTATCAGGTTTCAGGAGATGAAATCGCTGTTTATCTTGACGGGGAAAGCCAGGATGAGAAAGGTCTTTTGCGGCAGAATCAGCCTTATCTTCCGCTTACCTGGGTAAATCAGAAACTGAATGAGCGATTTTACTGGGATGAACAGGAAAAGATTCTGGTCTACACCCTTCCGGAGAGCATTGTCTATATGAATGCAGACAGCAGGGGAGATGACGGACTTCCTCTTTTTCTGGAAGATGCAGATGGTATCTATTTGTCGAAAGACTTAATCCTTACCTATACGGATATCCGTGTAACTTCGTTTTTAGAGGATGAAATTCATCGGCTGTTTATCAGTACACGCTGGGAACCGGAAACCTGGAATGTGCTCAAGAGAAAGGGTGCTGTCCGCGAAAAGGGAGGAATAAAAAGTCCGATTGTTGCTTTGCAGCAGGAGGGCGCAAAGGTAAGAGTACTGGATTCCATGGATTACTGGGCACGGGTTCAGACCGAGGACGGTCATATGGGTTATATCGAAAAACTGCGTCTGGGGGATGGTGAACCGCTTACCTTTATCAGTACCTTCCAGGCTCCGGTGTATAAGAATATTTCCCTGAATCAGAAAATCTGTCTGGCCTGGCATCAGGTGACCAGCCCGGAGGGGAATGCTTCGATTCAAAAAGTGCTGCGCAATACAAAAGGGATTAATGTGATCTCTCCCACATGGTTTTCCATGGCAGACAACGAGGGAAATTATACTTCTCTGGCTGACCGTGCCTATGTGGATTATCTCCATGACCAGGGAATCCAGGTGTGGGCGTTAATCGATAATTTCAGTTCAAATGTACAGTCGGAGGTTTTATTTTCCAGAACTTCTGTCCGCACGAAGCTGATTTCCAGTCTTATGCAGGATGTGCAAACCTATAATTTGGACGGATTGAATCTGGACTTTGAAAGCCTGAAAGAAAGCGCAGGGCCGCATTATATTCAGTTTATCCGGGAACTGTCGGTAGCCTGCCGTAAGAACCAGGTTATTTTATCCATAGATAATCATGTTCCTGCGCCCTATAATGCCTTTTACAACCGCAAAGAGCAGGGGAATGTAGCCGACTATATTATTATTATGGGCTATGACGAACACTATGCCGGTGGGGAAGCCGGTCCGGTAGCCTCTCTTCCCTATGTAAAGAATGGGATTAAAGATACCTTAAAAGAAGTTCCTAAAGAAAAAGTAATTAATGCTGTTCCCTTCTACACCAGGGTCTGGAAGACGAATAAAGAGGGAAACAGTTCGGATGCCCTGGGAATTTCCGATGCAAAGGCATGGGTAAAGAGCAACCGGGTTGCACTGCAGTGGAAGGAAGATGTGGGAGCTTACTATGGAGAGGTTATCACAGAAGACGAGAGTAAAATTGTCTGGATGGAAGAAGAACGTTCTCTGGGACTTAAGATGGAACAGATAAAAAGTTATGACCTGGCAGGCGTTGCCTGCTGGAAGCTGGGTTTTGAACCCAAGGAAATCTGGGATGTTGTCAAAGCCTGGGAGGAAGTAAGCGAAGAAGAATAAAGGAAAATTTGCGAAGAAAAAAGAATAGCAGCAGGGCAGGCATCATACGATAAAGGGAGGAATCTGGGTGGTGAAACATGAAAGATTTTTTCTGGCAGAGTATATTGGGGCTTGTCCTGCTCTTTATTGTAGCCGTCATTGCATTAAATCCTGCAAATTTGACGCTGGGAACCGGAAGCTTCCTGGAAAAAGCAGTAAGCCTGTCCGGAGCGGGATGGTTTTTTAAGGGAGAAGAAAAAGAGGTGAAAAACGGAGGAAATCTTCCGGTTGTGGTGCTGGATGCGGGTCATGGAGGGGTTTATAACAGGCTGAAATAATCGGAGGGCATGGAATCAGCGAATGCCTGTTGCTGTGAACGTGTGAACAGTAACTGGCATTGAAATGCGGGAATATATTGAGGCAAAAGTTTGTTGCAATAGATTTTGAACTGGTATATAATGGAAACACAGTTGTTTCACTGAGAAAGCTTGTGGGACTGGGAAAGGCAAAACCGCATCCAAAGATAAGCATGATTAAGATTATGGCTATTAAGTAGCAGAAAGGATTATTATGAAAATGAAAAAGTTAATGTTCACCTCCGCACTTGCGTTAGCTGTTATGTGCGGCGTTACAATCGGAGCCAGCGCATCTGGTACACTTCAGGAAATCAAAGCGTATTTAACCCCCCAAGTTACCGTCAAGTACAATAACACCGTGCAGACTTTGACTGATGCAGGCGGGAATGTTGCTTATCCCATCATGTACAACGGCACGACCTATATCCCGATTAACGCCGTTTCCAATATATTCGGTGTTGGGGTGAACTGGGACGAGTATACACAGTCCTTTTTGCTGGGCGAAGGAAGCACGAATACTACATACGCCGGTGCTGATTTGCTTGAAACATTCCAGCCCTATTCCTTCACAAATGTGGCAAGGCAGTCTTGGAATACAGATATCACCCGGTATTACCAGCAGGTTCAGAAGTCAGCGGGGAAAACCGAAACGATTGGCGGAGTAACGGCAGATCACTGGGTGCTGATGCATACGGGAAAGTATTGCACCACACCAACGGTTTCCGGATATTATAATATCGGCGCAAGCTACAATGCATTGACGTTCAAGGCATATTCTAACTATGATGCTGCCATTTGTGTTTACGGGGATAATGAAAATTTGCTTGCTCAATTTACTATAGAAGCTAATCAGGTTCCTCAAACCTGCATTGTTAATGTACAGGGAGTTACACAGCTGCATATCCAGATGTCCACAAATCCCGAAGGGAAGGTTGTTGAGGTTTCAACCTACTTATTTGATGCTAATTTAACATGATTTCTTTGGAGCCATTGGCAGCGTGCCGGTGGCTTTTTTCGATCTATTTGGGAATTGCGTTCTGTTTCAGGATGATATGCATATTCTGAGAATCCTGGGAATACGTTGTTAAAAACGCAGCAAACGGATCAGTATGAATAATCAGGTTAAGGTTGGAAAACAAGGGACGGCGGGGCGGATAATTATCCGCAGTTACCAATCCAGATTTTCCTGTATGGAAGCGGTTGAACGGCTGATAGAGATTCATAATGCTGCCGGGGAGGAATCCGATGGAAAAGAAAAAAGCCAGATTCCGTCTGCATAATTCCCGGTATGGTGATAAATGGAGCGTGGGGATTTATGTCAGGCTGTCCGATGAAGACCGGGATAAGAAAAAGAAAACAGATTTAAGCCAGAGTATTCAAAATCAGACAGATTATTGCAGAGCCTATATTGACTTCCTGAATGGTCAGACGGAGGAAGAGTTTATTCTTGAGGAATATAAAGTTTATTGTGATGATGACCGCACAGGAATGAATTTTAACCGAAGTGGTTTTCAGGAGATGATGCGTGATGTCCAGGCAAATTTCATTGATTGTATTGTCGTAAAAAATTTATCACGTTTGGGGCGTTACGATACAGAGATGCAGAAGTATCTGGAAAAGGAGTTTGAGCAAAATGGCAGAGAAGTACGCCTGATAGCCATTGGCGATAATTATGACAGCTTATACAAAGAACCAAGCATTGCAGATAGATTTCAGCTATTGATTAACCGGGAGTACTCTGAGCAGCAGCATAGGAATGTTTGCATTGGTATGCATTCTATGCAGCGAAAAGGACTGTTTGTGGGGGCATTTGCCCCCTATGGTTATCAGAAAGACCCTGAAAATAAACACCATCTTATTGTTGATACTACGGCTGCTCTTGTGGTAAAGCGGATTTATGAGGAGTATCTTCAAGGTATTTCTCCAAAGGAAATCGCGGCGGGGCTGACCAGAGATGGAATCGTGAATCCAGCGGTCTATAAGCGGCTTCATGGGTCAAATTTCAGGTGCAGTAAAAAAATTTCTGATGAAGAAGTTCATTGGCGCGGTGATGGGGTGAAAAAGATTCTAATGGATGAAATCTACACGGGAACACTGGTACAGCATAAGCAGGTGCAGAAAAAATTAACCGATGACAAGCCGACACAAGTTGCCAAAAACCAGTGGATTCGCTGTGAAGGTACACATGAAGCGATAATCTCCAGGGAGCGATGGAAGATTGCTCAGTCCATGATGAAAACGATTAAGCGGGATAGTACAAAAGAGGATGAGGTGACTATTTTTAAGGGGATTTTGAAGTGCGGAGACTGCCGCCATGCTATGCGGAAAAGGTGGGACTCTTATACACAACTTAAAACTGGCGAAACGGCGAAGTACTTATATTATAACTGCGCGACTTTCCGTGATTACAGCCAGCATAAGAAGAATCTTGGAGAGAATGCTCCAAAGTGTACAAGCCATTATGTGTCAGATAAACTGCTTCGTAAGATTGTCATTGACGATTTGAATAAAATCATCCGTCAGGCAGAAAACTTAAGAGAACTGGCAGAGAAACATCAGCGAACACCAAAGGCAGAGTTCCCTGGGGTTGAGCGTGAGATTGAGAACAAAAACAGGAAAATCCATCAGTACAGAGAGCGTTTACAAAGTGCCAGGAATTTGCTGTATGACGGAACAATCAGTAAAGAGGAGTACGCCAGTGATAAGACAGCAATTCAGGCAGATATTGACCGTTTAAATAATGAAATCAAGCTGCTGAAGAAGTCCATTTCCAAGGTCAGCGATGTGCTTTCTAACCCGTGGGTAGAGAGGCTTTTGGAGAATGGCGAGATCACAGAACTTGATCGTATTACCGTAGTGGAGTTTATTGATAAGATTTATGTATATGAAGATAAGCATATTGAAATTGTCTATAAGTTCAGCGGAGAGTTTGACGGGTTGTTTATCAAGTCTGTTTAAGCGTGTCGGTAAGATTTTAGATGACTTGCAATATACCAGGCAGAATGTTATACTTATTATGGAAAGAAGTGTGGGATAGACATGCCAGAAATGCGTGAAAAGGATGGGATTATTTATCTCGACAAACCTTATAAGACCACATTAGTATCCTGGGTATTAGAACATGAGTTGTGCGACAGTTTGGTTTTAGATAAAGAGGAGTTAATTGACGGTGGCTGTGTCCTATCTTCTGCTGCAGATGTTAAGAAATTGAGGTGATTAGATGCGGGACAATAGGAAACAAGAAGAAACAGAGGAAAAGATTGCCAAATATACAATTAAAGATAGCGTTTTTTCTGATTTGTTTAAAATGAAAAAATATCTATTACAGTTATACCAGGCACTTCATCCAGAGGACACAACGGCAACGGAGGATGAGTTGACTGACATAACGCTCAGGAATGTTTTGACCGACAACCTTTATAATGACTTAGGCTTTAGCTATGGAGAAAAAATTTTTATCCTGGTTGAAGCGCAGTCAGTCTGGACATTGAATATTATTATTCGGGCATTACTGTATTTGGCGCAGACATACCATGATTATTTTGAGCGCACAAACCAGAACCTATACAAGAGTAAGAAAGTTAAAATGCCAAAACCCGAATTATACGTGGTGTATGTGGGTAATCAAAAGAATATACCTGACACAATTTCTTTATCAGAAGCGTTTTTTTGCGGTGCTGATGATATTGCTGTTGATATAAAGGTCAAGGTTATTTGTGAAAGCGATACCAACAGTATTATCAATCAGTATATCACATTTTCAAAGGTGTATGATGAACAGAGGATAAAATATGGCAGAACAAAGAAAGCCATTACAGAAACTATCCGCATCTGCAAAGGCAGGAATGTATTGCGTGAATATCTGGAAGATAGGGAAAAGGAGGTTGTTTCAATTATGATGAGTTTGTATAATGAGGAAGAAGTTATGCGGTCTTATATTAAGAGTGAGCGTTATGAAGCAGAACAAAATAAAGCCAAAAAAACAGCTGTCCATTTATTAAAGTTAGGAAAAATGTCTTTAGAAGATATAGCGGAGGCTACAGAGTTACCGCTCGATACCATTAAGGAACTGGCGTAGGGATTTACCGGGCGTGTTCCTGGAAGCAAATGATTAAGGAACAGAAATTTTGTTTTTCTGTTCCTTTTGTTGTATGACGGGCATGCCCGTGTTCTGTGGTGAAAGTCCACATAGGCGTAGCTACCAACGAACTTTATAGCGACTCCCAAGGTTCATATCGTGAGGTGTGGGCGAGAAGAAGGGATAGCGAAATCGTAGCCCTACGGACAGAAACCTGATAATAAGGCGTGCATGGCGGGTAAGTTGGCAATAAGCAACGAAGCCCTAAAGGTAGCCGTAATCCATGTGCGTAAATCAGGAGGGTAGACGAGGAAAGAACATGGACTTATCCCGCGAGGTCTCACGGACGCAGGTATTGGTCGAAGTATCCCGCCTGCGGTTGAAAACGATTTACCGTGAGAAGTCAGCAGAGGCCATAGTAGGCAATCATAAAAAAGAAAAAGTTGCTGAAGGGCTGAACAATGTAACCGTGCAGACGAATGTATGTACCTGTGGGTATCCGACAGCGGATGTAGGCGAAACGTATATGAGCCGTAAACATGAAAACATAGGACTTACCGCAGGGAGCGGAAAGGAGCGAAGCACACAAAGCATGTCGGAGTTATTGGAAAAGATACTGGATAACAGAAACATGAACGAAGCGTACAAGAAAGTCTGTGCCAACAAAGGAGCAGGCGGCGTGGACGGCATGGAACTGGAGGAACTGGACGGATATATCCGTGAGAACTGGAACAGTATCAGGGAGCAAATCAGGGAAAGGAGTTACAAACCACAGCCAGTGAGGCGGGTAGAAATACCTAAACCAAACGGAAGCAAAAGAAAACTCGGAATACCAACCGTCATGGACAGGGTAATCCAGCAGGGGATAGCGCAGGTAATCAGCCCGATGTGCGAGCCGTTGTTTTCGGAGAACAGTTATGGATTCCGTCCCAACCGGAGTTGTGAAATGGCAGTCAGGGAAATGCTCATATTCCTGAACGGGGGATATGAGTGGATTGTGGATATTGATTTGGAGAAATTCTTCGACAACGTACCACAGGACAAACTGATGAGCCTTGTACACAACATCATAAACGATGGGGATACGGAATCACTGATACGGAAATATCTGAAAGCGGGGGTAATGGTACAGGGAAGGTATGAGAAAACGGACAGGGGAACGCCACAGGGGTCTCTATGCTAAGCTTTGCATAGTCCACCCTATGCAAAGAAAGTAACTATGCAAAGTAAATCCAGGAAAGTCCTATTCCAAGCCATTTTTTCTTGCGCTGCTTTGCATAATCTCCGAAGATATTTAAGAGAGTTATTCTCGAAAATATCATATCGGAGGTGCCTTTATGGACAAAACATACTTACCAGACCTGATTGCAGGATTGGAACAGGAACTGCTCCGGCTTGGCTATACAAAAGGGAGCATGACCTTTTACCGCCGGCGCTGGAACCAGTTGATGGCTTATGCGGAAGACCGGAGTGAATGCTATTACACGGAACAGCTTGGCATGGATTTCCTCAAAGAGTTCTTCGGGATCACACAGGAAGATTTCTCAAGGACACTGCCCCAAGCAGAAACACAAGAGATCCGTGTGATCCGTATGGTAGGGGATTTCCAACTCCATCATGCGGTGCTGCGGCGTTATCTCAAGCATAAGGAAATACTGACAACCCCGTT
>ERZ808037.377-NODE-377-length-44058-cov-11.659808_pt1 | contig 44058 bp, 37 predicted proteins | sample MGYA00380190_ERZ808037 | MGnify/ENA primary metagenome ERZ808037 (study PRJEB31490, sample SAMN06133399) | mouse gut metagenome | isolation source: J9 | host: mice | place: China: Chengdu | collected 2015-05 ...
TGGGGGGACTGCTCGATGTACTTGTAGCCCCAGTCGGCCACCTTCCGGACATAGTCCCGAATGGGCATCTGCTTGGCTAAGACGTCCACGTCAAAGGCAATCTTCATAGGAAACAGCTCCTTTCAAATGATAACAGTCCTTCATAACTTCTGCCGGCGGGCCGCCGGGGGCTGCGGCCCCCGCACATTCCCGCAGGGGCCGGCCCCTTTGTATGTAAGAAATTATGACGTTTGCGATAGATGATGCCGTGCCGCCGCTCCGGTCCGGAGAACCGTCGGTTAATCAGAGGGAACTAACATTATTTTACTCACTTTTCTATACGAAAAGCAAGTGCTTTTTCACGGAAGCCGGAAGTCCCCGCTGCCGCCGCTCCGGCCCGGACAACCGCCAGTTAACCAGAGGGAACGAAAGTTCTTCTGCTTACGTTTCTTTCAGGAAAAGTAAGTTACTTTTTGTAGAAGTCGGGGGTTCCGCCGGTGACCACCTTCTCCATCTGGCCGGAGGTCTGGGACTTCACCAGGGCGTCAGCGGTGATGGAAGCGACATAGCCGTCCCAGGCGGAGGAGCCGCCGGTCTCGCCTCTGAGGGCGTGGTCCACCCAGTCCTGAATCTCCACGTCATAGGAGTCGATGAAGCGCATGATCCAGTTGTCCTCGATTTTGGTGGACACCTGGTTGGCATAACGGACCGTGGGGAAGGACGGGCAGGGCAGGTTCACCACGCCGTTCTCGCAGACCACCTCGCAGTTGATGTCATAGCCGAAGCCGCAGTTGACATTGACCTCCAGCATGACCACGATGCCGCCCCTGGTTTTCATAATCATCACCTGAGGGTCCCGGAGGCCCTCGTGGGCCTTGCTGGAGACCTTGGGCAGAATGCACTGGACTTCGTCCCACTCGTCGTTTACCAGCCAGGGCAGGCAGTCAATCTCATGAATGGCGGTGTCGGTCACCGCCATGGCGGTGGTGTAGCTGGGGGCTACGCCGTCGGCCCGGTGGGTGCACTTGACGACCATGGGAGCGCCGAATTTTCCGGAGTCCAGCAGCTCCTTCACCTGGCGGTAACCCCGGTCATAGCGGCGCATAAAGCCAATCTGAACCAGGTGCTTCCCGGAGGCCATCTCCGCGTCCACCACAGCCTTGCAGTCGGCGGCGGTGTTGGCCAGGGGCTTTTCACAGAAGACGGGCTTGCCGGCCTTGATGGCCGCCAGGACGGGGTCCTTGTGGAACTGACCGGGGGTGGTGACCACCACGGCGTTGACGTCTGGGTCCGCAATGGCCTCATTAAAATCGGTGTAGACCTTGACGCCGGGGCCGGCGATCTCCGCGCCCTTCTTCGCGCCCTCTTCAAACACATCGCACACCGCCACGACTCTGGCGTTCCGGATGCGGTTCTGGATGCGCTCGATGTGTTCTTTTCCAATCATGCCGCAGCCCACCAAGCAGATATTGAGTTCCATCTTCATTACCTCCTGTTATTTGGCCCTTTCAGCCATCTTTGAGCGTCCCGCGCTCATTTGTTCACCTGTTGTTTGCCGCCCGTAAGTCCATCCGGGAACACCCGGAGCCCGCGGACGCGTGGAAACGGCTCTTGCCGGGGCCGTCTCCCCTCCTGTTGTGCGTGCGTGTCTTTGCCTGCGCTTGATTTCCTCTGAGTCTCATTATAGCAGGCGTTCACGAGAACGCAAGAAAAATATGTGAAAAATACCCACAATTCTTTCGGTCTTTACTTGTTGAAAACACCGTGTCCGCCATAATTGCCCCCGGGTTTTTGAGAAACCTGCACAGAATCCGCTCCTCCCTTTTGCGTTCAGCACGCGCAGGGCCCGAAACCAAAAGACCAGAAAAGCGAACAAGCGCCCCGCATATTCAGCGGGGCGCTTGGGGCCGGGGGGATTCAGGCGGCGATGCCCAGGGGAGAGAGAATGATGTAGATGACCACCGCCAGGGCCAGACCGATGACGGACACAATGTGCCGGTACTTCCAGGGGGTCAGGTCCACCGCGCCCACGTCCTGGGGCACGTATTCCTCGGCGGGCTTATACTTGTTCAGGTACCACATAATCAGCAGCTCCACGGGGAACAGCACCGCCATGGCATACAGGTAGTGAATGGGATGATCGGTGCCGGGGTAGTTGGGAGCAATCAGCAGGAACACGCCGTAGCAGACCACGTGGAACACCGTGATGATCTTGGGGGTGTAGGCCGGCAGACGCCTGAACAGGAACACGCCCAGGATGGTGCACAGCACCGGCAGGGACACGAACTGACTCATGGAGTTCAGGAAGGTGGTGATGCCGGAGGCGTTCATGACGAAGGGGGCAATCACGATGGACACACACCCGGCGATGGTGCCGTAGACCTTGCCCACCTTGACGCAGTGGGCGTCGGAGGCATTGGGCCTGAAGGCGGAGCGGTACAGGTCCAGGGTGAACATGGTGGAGGCGGAATTCAGAACGGAGTTAAAGGAGGAGAGAATCGCGCCGAACATCACGGCGGCGAAGAAGCCCATCACCGGTTTGGGAATGATGGCGGAGATCAGTGCGGGGTAGGCAAAGTCGATGGCCTTGCTTCCGGCGGCGGCGATGGAGTCCTGAATGGAAGGCAGGTAGAAGGCGATGATGCCGGGGATGACCAGGTACAGGGGGCCCAGGCACTTCAGGAAGCCGCAGAAGATGGCGCCCTTCTGGCCCTCCTTCAGGGACTTGGCCGCCAGGGCCCGCTGGACAAAGGACTGGTTGGTGCACCACCAGTAGAGATTGTTGAAGAACATACCGGTGATAATCAGGGGCCAGGGCACCTCGGGCTCCGGGGCGTTCCAGGCGTTGACGGCGTTGAGCTTGGCGGGGTCGGTCTCCAGGATGTAGCGCACGCCGTCCAGGATGCCGTGGCCCCCGGTCTGGGAGGCCAGCACGGCGAAGCCGATGAAGGGCACCATCAGACCGCCGATAATCAGGCCGACGCCGTTGATGGTGTCGGACACCGCCACGGCCTTCAGCCCTCCGAAAATGGCGTAGCAGCCGCCGATAATGCCGATGACCAGGCACAGCAGGGCCACGGACTGGAAGGTGCTGATGCCCAGCATGCCGGAGATGCCGAAAATCTGCTCAAAAACCACCGCGCCGGAGTACAGAATCACCGGCAGATTCAAAATGGAGTACATCACCACGATGACCAGGGAGAACATGGTCTTGGTGCCCTTGCCGTAGCGGACTTCCATCAGGGAGGGAATGGTCATGGCGCCCATTTTCAGGTAGCGGGGCAGGAAGTAGTACGCCAGAGCCAGCAGGGTGAACATGGAGCCCACCTCCCAGGCAATGGGGCCCATGTTGGACGCCCAGCTCTGGCCGTTCAGGCCCACCAGCTGTTCGGCGGAGAGGTTGGTCAGCAGCAGGGAGCCGGCAATCACGACGCCCGGCAGGCCCCGGCCCGCCAGAAAATAGCCCTCGGCGGATTCCAGGTTGTCGCCCCGGGTCTTCCAGCTGGAAATGACAGCCACCAGGGCCGTGAAAAGGACGAAGGAGATCAGCGTCCACGCGATTGAACTGAAAAACAACATTGTGTCAGCCTCCACTTTCTGTTTTGGGGAAATTGGAGCACGCAAAGAAATGCACGCAAAAGAGGAATTCCACGGGAAAACGGGGCGCGCGGCAACGCGCCTTATGGGGGTCAATCAAACATACTGACAATAAAATATCACATAAAAACCCTTTTTGCAAGGGCAAAATCCGTATAAAACAGCAAGACTCCTCTTTTTGTAGGAGCACGCAAAAGCCGGGGAGCCTTCTTGTGCAAAATGGGCCGGGAAAGCTGAAAAATCCGCGTGCTGTGCGTGCAAGTTGTGAAAAGTGCGTCAAAATGGGCTTGCAAACAGCGGGCGCCCTCTGTTATAATAACATTCAGGATACCAGTTCAGAAGAAAAGGAGGCGTATATCGGTATGGCAGTCACTTCCCAGCAGATTGCTGAGCTGGCGGGAGTCTCCCGGGGAACGGTGGACCGGGCTCTGCACAACCGGGGCCGTGTGAACCCGGATGTGGCGGCCCGCATCCTGAAAATCGCGGAGGAACTGGGCTACCGGCCCAACGCCAACGGGCAGGCCCTGGTCCGGTCCCGGCAGGGCATGCGGCTGGGGGTCATCCTCCAGTCGGCGGAGACCCCCACCATGCAGGACGTGGCCGCCGGCGTCCGGCAGGCCGCGGGGCCCCTGGAAAACGCCGGGGTGACGGTGGACCTGCGGGAGGTTCAGGGCCGGGACACCGGCAGAGTGCTCCGGGAGATGGACGCCCTGACCCAGGCGGGGGCGGCAGGCCTGGCCATTGCCTCCAACAACACGCCGGACCTGATTGAACGCATTGACTGGCTCCATGACCGGGGCGTTCCCGTGGTCACCCTGAACACCGACGCCCCGGACAGCCGCCGGATCTGCTTCGTGGGGATGGACAACTACCGGGCCGGCCAGACGGCGGCAGGCCTGGTGAAGGAGATGCTACCCGCCGGGGGGGTGGTGTTCCCCATCGCCGGCCATGTGAACAACGGAGCCCACAACAGCCGCCTCCGGGGTTTTTTAGATACGCTGGAAACGCTGGACGGGGAGGACGGCAGCATCCGCCTCCTCCCATTTCAGCCCTGCTTCGACCGGGAGGATTACGCCCACGAAATCACCCAGCACATCCTGCGGGAAAATCCCAGCCTGTCCTGTATTTATATCACCTCCAACGGCCAGCAGGGGGCCTGCCGGGCCATTGAGGAGGAGCGCCGTCGGGGCCGGGTCCGGGTGGTGGCCTATGACCTGAACGAGCCCAACCGGAGGCTGCTGCAAAACGGCGCTCTGAGCTTCGTTCTGGACCAGATGGCCTTTGAGCAGGGCAGCCTCTCCCTTCAGATTCTCTATCAGTATCTTGTCAGCGGCCAGCAGCCGGAGCAGGAACTGCTGTACACCGGCATCCTGATCCGCACCCGGTACAACATTGCCGGCGAGCTCCGGTCTTCCGGTTCCCCGGACTGAAAACCCGTATTCACAACCGCTGCACGCTGTCCGGACGGCAGTCCTTCCCAACAAACCCGCCGTGCCCTCCGGGGCGCGGCGGGTTTTCAGCAGCCCCTGTCACTTTTGCCAAAAAAACTCTTTCATTGTTGGAGAGAAGCAGAAAAATTGCATAAATGCTGAAAACCCATTGACGGAATTCCCCGCAAGAGGTATGATGTCCTTAACGATGTATGATGTTCATAGCGGAGCGGCGGCAGGCTCAGAAAGGAAGGTTACAGATTATGGCAATGAAAAAGACCATGGACGGCAACGAGGCGGCGGCCTATGCCAGCTACGCCTTTACGGAGGTGGCCACCATCTACCCCATCACCCCCTCCAGCCCCATGGCGGAGCACGTGGATACCTGGTCGGCCAACGGCATGAAAAACATGTTCGGCCAGACGGTGCGCCTGGTGGAGATGCAGAGCGAGGCCGGGGCCTGCGGCGCCATGCACGGCAGTCTGGAATGCGGCACCTTCACCTCCAGCTATACGGCTTCCCAGGGCCTGATGCTGATGATTCCCTCCATGTACCGCATCGCGGGGCAGCTGCTCCCCGGGGTGATTCATGTGGCGGCCCGGACAGTGGGCACCTCCGGCTTCTCCATCTTCGGGGACCACTCCGACGTCATGGCCTGCCGGCAGACGGGCTTTGCCATGCTGGCCTCCTCCAGCGTCCAGGAGTGCATGGACCTGGCCGCAGTGGCCCATCTCTCGGCAGTGCTGGGCCGGGTGCCCTTCCTGCACTTCTTCGACGGGTTCCGGACCTCCCACGAGATTCAGAAAATCGACGTGCTGGACTATGACGACCTCAACCGCCTTCTGGACCGGAAGGCCAGCCTGGCCTTCCGCCGGAACTCCCTCCACAGCGAGCGGCCCGTTATGCGCTCCAGCGTGGTGAACCCGGACACCTATTTCCAGAGCCGGGAGGCGGTGAACCGCTATTACGACGCCCTGCCCGGCATTGTGGAGGCCTATCTGAACGAAATCAACCAGCTCACCGGACGGGACTATCAGCTCTTCAACTATTACGGCGCGCCGGACGCGGAGCACGTCATCATCGCCATGGGCAGCGTGTCGGACTGCCTGAAGGAAGTGGTGTCCTATCTGAACGGCCAGGGCCGGAAGACGGGCTTCATCCAGGTGCATCTCTACCGGCCCTTCAGCGTGGAACACCTGCTGTCCGTCCTGCCCCGGAGCTGCAAGGTGCTGACGGCCCTGGACCGCACCAAGGAGCCGGGCTCCGTAGGCGAACCGCTGTATGAGGACGCGGCTTCCGCCCTGGTGAACCGGAGGAACCGCCCCCTGCTGCTGGGCGGGCGCTACGGACTGTCCAGCAAGGACGTCACCCCCGCCCAGATGATCGCCGTGTATGACAACATGGCCGGGGCCCGGAAAAACCACTTCACCGTGGGCATCAACGACGACCTCACCCGCCTGTCCCTCCCCGTGGGGGAAAACGTGGTCACTGCCGACGAGGAGACCATCAGCTGCAAGTTCTGGGGCCTGGGGTCCGACGGCACCGTAGGCGCCAACAAAAATTCCATCAAAATTATAGGCGACAATACGGACCAGTATGTCCAGGCCTATTTTGAATACGACACCAAGAAATCCGGCGGCGTCACCAAGAGCCACCTGCGCTTTGGCCGGAAGCCCATTCTGTCCACCTACTACGTCACCATGGCGGATTTTGTGGCCTGCCACAACGAGAGCTACATAAAAAAATACGACATCGTCAACGAGGTCAAGGAGGGCGGTACCTTCCTGCTGAACACCGTCTGGAGCGGGGAAGAGCTGGAGCGGAACCTGCCCAACAGGGTCAAACGGCTTCTGGCCCGGCGGCACGTGAAGTTCTACACCATCGACGCCACCAGCATCGCCCAGGAAATCGGCCTGGGAGGCCGGACCAACACCGTTTTGCAGGCCGCGTTTTTCAAGCTCTCCGGCATCCTGCCCATTGACGAGGCCGTGGAGTACATGAAGGATGCCATCGCCAAAAGCTACAGCAAAAAGGGAGAACAGATTCTGAACATGAACCGCGCCGCCGTGGACCGGGGTTTGGTGGGCATCCGGCAGATTGAGGTCCCCGCCGCCTGGGCGGACCTGGAGGCGGAGACCGATGAGCCGGACCCCACCCTGCCGGAGTATGTCGGCACCGTCATGCGGATGGTCAACGCCCAGAAGGGCGACCAGCTCCCCGTCAGCGTGTGGAAGGACCGGGCCGACGGCACCCTGCCCCTGGGCACGTCGAAATATGAGAAGCGGGGCTTCGCCGCCTTTGTGCCGCAGTGGGACCCGGAGAAGTGCATCGGCTGCAACCTCTGTTCCCTGTACTGTCCCCACGCCGCCATCCGGCCCTTCCTTCTGACGGAGGAGGAGGCCAGGAGCGCCCCGGAGGCCTATGTGACAAGGGAGGCAAAGGGCAAGGAGCTCCAGGGCCTGCGGTTCCGGATGCAGGTGGACGTGCTGGACTGCACCGGCTGCGGCACCTGCGCGGCCTCCTGCATCGCAAAGGAAAAGGCGCTGGAGATGAAGCCCATCGCCTCCCAGCTGCCGGAGCAGGCCAACTGGGACTACAGCCTGACCATTCCGGAAAAAGAGAACCCCATGGACAAGTACACCGTGAAGGGCAGCCAGTTCGAGCGGCCCCTGCTGGAGTTCTCCGGGGCCTGCGCCGGCTGCGGCGAGACGGCCTATATGAAGCTGCTGACCCAGCTCTTCGGAGACCGGATGATCGTGGCCAACGCCACAGGCTGCACCCAGGCATGGGGCTTCTCCGTCCCCAGCTTCCCCTACACAACCAACAGCAAGGGCCGGGGCCCCGCCCTGTCCAACTCCCTGTTTGAGAACAATGCCGAATACGCCCTGGGCATGTGCCTGAGCATCAGCCAGCAGCGGGACCGGCTCTACCAGAAGGCACAGGAGTTCCTCCCGGTGTGCAAGGACACCAACCTGAACAAGGCCCTCCGGGGCTGGCTGGACGGCTATGAGTCCAGCCGCTACGCCCGGGTCCTGGCGGACAACGTGAAGGAGGCTTTGGCGGAGACCATGGAGACCGGGCCCATCATCGGATACATGAAGCGGCACCGGGAGCACTTCGTCCGCACCAGCATGTGGATGTACGGCGGCGACGGCTGGGCCTATGACATCGGCTATGGCGGGTTGGACCATGTGCTGGCCTCCGGGCTGGATGTGAACATCCTGGTGGTGGACACCGAGGTCTACTCCAACACCGGCGGCCAGGCCTCCAAGGCCACGCCGGTGGGCGCGGTGGCCCAGTTTGCCGCCTCCGGCAAGAAGACCGCCAAGAAGGACCTGGGCATGCTGGCGGCGGAGTACGGCAACGTCTATGTGGCGTCGGTGGCCCTGGGGGCCAATCCCAACCAGGTCATCACCGCCCTGAAGGAGGCGGAGGCCCACAAGGGTCCGTCCCTGGTCATTGCCTACGCCCCCTGCATCAACCACGGCATCGTCAAGGGCATGGCCTATTCCCAGGCGGAGGCCAAACTGGCGGTGGACAGCGGCTATTGGTTCCTCTACCGCTATAATCCGGCGCTGAAGGAGCAGGGAAAGAACCCCTTCCTTCTGGACAGCAAAGCCCCCTCGGTGGACCTGGAGGAGTTCATGAACGGCGAGGTCCGCTACGCCTCCCTGCGCCGGACCTTCCCGGTGGAGGCCGACGCCCTGATGGAGCGGGCCAAGGCCCACAGCCGGGAGCGGTATGAGAAATACAGGGCCCTGGCGGAACAGGCGTAAGCCCTGGCGAAAAGAACGGGCGTAAGCCCTGGCGAAAAGAACGGGCGTGAGCCCGGCACGGCAGCCCGGACAAACAGCAGGCCCCGGCGGATGATCCGCCGGGGCCTGTTCGCATATTCCTTATTTCCGCAGGGCCTTTTGCAGCCAGTCCTTCCCGTCCACGAAGCGGGAGACGATGAAGCAGGTCACATAGTCGCCGGCGGCGTTAATCATGGTGGCCGGGGGGTCCACCAGATTGCCGATGACCACCAGAATGGGGTAGGCAATTTCCATCTGGGCGGGGAAGAAGATGGAACAGATGATATACTCACCGATGTACCCGCCGCCGGGGACGCCGCTCATGCCCACGGAGCTGAGGACCGCCACCAGAATCACGGGAACCAGCATCCCCAAATCCAGCTTCTGGCCGAAGACCCCCAGGACGAAGGCAATCTTCAAAACGCAGGAGAAGCAGGACCCGTCCATGTGCATCGTGGCCCCCAGGGGCAGCACCATGTCCGCCACATCCTTGCGGATGCCGGTGGCGGCGGCCTCTTCCATATTCGTGGGAATGGTAGCCACGGAGGAGCAGGTGCCCAGGGACACCACAGCGGGTTTGGTGATATGCCGGAACATGACGCCCACCGCGCCCCTGCCGCCGCCGAACCAGGCGAAGAGGGGCCAGGCGGTGAAGATGTAGACAAAGCAGAGGGGATAGTACACCGCCAGAGCCCGGGCGTAGTTCTCCGTAATCTGAGGCCCGTAGGTGGCCACCAGGTCAGCGAAGAAGCCGAAGAAGGCAATGGGAGCGTAGTAGGTGATGATCTTCACAAATTTCAGCATGACGTTGGCCAGGTCCTCCAGGAAGCGGCCCACAGGGGTCTCCCTGCCGCCGTTGAGATTGACGGCGAAGCCGAAGAGCAGGGAGAACACAATCAGGGGCAGCATGGCCCGGCGGGTCAGCAGGCCGCTGAAGTCGCTGGCGGTGAAGAAGTTGACAATCAGCTCCGGCAGGGTGGCGTACTCGCCCATCTCCTCCGCGGCCAGGTTGGTCCAGGCGGCGGGGACAGGGGGAAAGACCATCATCAGCACATACATAATCACGGCGGCGATGGCTCCGGTGACCACGAAGGTCCCCACCGTCACCCCCATGATCTTCCCCGCCCGCTTCCGGCTCTCCATGTTGGCTACGGCGCTGGAGATAGAAGCGAAAACCATGGGGACCACCACGCAGAACATCATGTTGATGAACACGGTGCCCAGGGGCTTGAGGACCGTGGCCCCGGTGCCGGAGATGACGCCGCCGGCCTCATCCACCTGGGCGGGCCACAGCCAGCCCGCAAGGGCGCCCAGAATCATGGACCCCAGCATGATTGCCAGAAATACGTAATTTTTCGCGATAGACTTCTTTTCCATATGATTCCCTCCACATTAAACAGGAATTTGAAAGCAGGAAAAATTCCTCACTCCTCATTCCTCATTTCCAATTCTTCATCCGTGATTTCGCCCTTGCAGACAATATTGGTGGGTCCTGTGAGCCAGATGTTCCGGATGTCCCCGCCTTCCCGGTCGATGGTCACCCGCAGGGTCCCGCCGGGGACGGAGACGGCCACGTCCTGTCCGGTTACCCGGCCCATCAGTGTCAGGGCCAGAACGGAAGCGCCGGAGCCGGTGCCGCAGGCGTAGGTAAAATCCTCCACCCCCCGCTCATAGGTGAGCTCTGTGATGCCCCGGGGGCTGTCGACGCCGCAGAAGTTGACGTTGGCCCCTCTGGGGAAGGCGGAGGCATGGCGCAGGGCCCGGCCAAGGCCCAGCAGCTTCGTCCGGTCCGCCCGGGACAGCCCGGGACAGAGCACCACGGCATGGGGAATGCCGGGGTTCCCCAGCTCCACATAGGCGCAGTCCCAGGTTTCTCCATGGGCCTTCGCCGGGCGGTGGAGGTCGATGACACTGGGGTCGTTGAGGCGGATGCGGTAGTTCCGCCGGTCCTCCCGCCGCCCCGTGACGATGCCGGCGGTGGTCTCAATGGTCTGGGTCTCCCCTGCCAGACCGTTTTCATAGCCGTAGCGGCAGATACACCGGGCCCCGTTGCCGCACATCTCTCCCACGCTGCCGTCGGAATTGAAGAACAGCATCCTGAAATCGCCGCCCTGAAGGGGGGCGTCCACAGCCATCAGCCCGTCGGCCCCAAGGGACATATGCCGTTCACACAGCGTCCGGGCCAGCCCCGGGAACGCCTCCGGAGGCAGGCCCTCCTCCAGATTGTTCAGAATGATGAAGTCGTTGCCTGCGCCGTTCATTTTCCAGAATTTCATCCGGTCCCCCCTCTCAACTGTTGTTTTATTATACCAGCACGAAAATCAAATGAACACCGTGTAAGGTGCTGGAAACCTTGCAAAAAATGCTCTGGCTCACAAAAAAACCCCTGGGCCGTCCCGGGCCCTCGCCCCTCCGCCCGGCGGTGTGTTCCGTCATCCTGCGGGGGTTGCCCCATTCTGGAGCCCATTCCGCGGCGTTCATGGAGCAGAGGGGCGTGTCCTGTGGGGGAGAATTTATGTAGGGGGCGGGCTCTGTCCCGCCCCGTCCCCCGAAAGCATGGAGAGCCCGGAAGAACGGGAGGGGGACAGAGCCCCTCCCCTACATGGTATTCTCGCAATAAAATGCGTGAATGAACACTCCCTGGCAAAGGACCCCCTTTACATTTCAGCAGAAACGTGCTATGATAGAGCAAAATGTGATAAATGCAACAAAGGGGGGCGGAGGCATGCTGCGTGAACAGGAGCTTAAAAAAAGCCTGCTTTTCAAGGACATCAGCTATCAGGACTACCGGGAGATTCTGGCCTGCTTCCAGGCGGTGCGGCGGACCTTTCGGGCGGATGAGGTGATCTACGATTTCACCGCCGACACGGTGGGCGTGGTGGAACGAGGGTCGGCCTCCCTGATCCGCATTGACGAGGAGGGGATTTCCACCGTGCTGGAGGACCTGGGCACCGGCGGCGTTTTCGGCAAGACCCTGGCCTTTGCCGGGTCCATGGGCGACAGTCTGGAGGTCGTCTCCCGGACCCCCTGCGAGGTCATGTTTGTGGATTACGCCCATATCCTCCGGCGCTGTGAGCACGCCTGCCTGCGGCACAGCGTCCTGGTGCAGAATATGCTGGCCCTGATGGCGGACAAGGCCCAGGCCCTGTCCCGGCGGGTGGACGTACTCTCCCGCCGGTCCATCCGGGAAAAGCTGCTGTGTTATTTCCGCCAGCTCAGCCAGCAGGCCGGCGGGTCCACCTTCACGCTGCCCTTCTCCCTCAGCACTCTGGCGGATTACATCGCCACGGACCGCAGCGCCATGATGCGGGAGCTGAAACGCCTCCGGGAGGAGGGAACCGTCCGGTCCGACGGGCGGCAGTTCACCCTGCGGCAGCATTAACAGGCAAGGGAAAGCGACGCGGTATGACGGGGAAAAGACCGCTCAGACGGCGTTCAGCGATTGTGAATGCAGGTTCTAACATTCCGTTTCACAGCCGGAGGCGGCAGGTGAAAACGCTGAAATCACCGCCAGTCCCCGGAAAGCGATTGACGGAACGGGCCGGGTGTGTTAAAATGAAAACAATGTGTCAATGGCAGGATACAGACCCCGTGTTCTCAGAACCTGTATTCATCGCCGGGGGATGCCGGACAGGCCAGGATTTTTCCCGCCGGACAGGGAGATTTTCCGCGGCAGTCCGACGGACTGCACGGGAAACCGGCGCGGCATGGCGGCAAAAAAACCGGCCGGACGGCGTGCAGCGGTTGTGAATCCAGGTTCTTAAATTCAGACCATCATTATGAGGGAAAGAAGGAAGCCATATGTACAAAATCGTCAGAAAAGAGGCCCTGCGCCCCACCGTGACGCTGTATGAGATCGAAGCCCCGCTGATCGCCAAAAAGGCCCAGCCGGGACAGTTCATCATCCTGCGGGTGGACGAGAAGGGCGAGCGCATCCCCATCACCATCAACGCCTATGACCCGGAAAAGGGCACCGTCACCATCATTGTCCAGACCGTGGGCGCGACGACGGAAAAGCTCTCCCACCTTAACGAGGGCGACTGCCTCCAGGACTTCGTGGGCCCCCTGGGCAAAGCCACCGAGACCGAGGGCAAGAAGAAGGTGGCCGTTGTGGGCGGCGGCGTAGGTTGCGCCATCGCCTATCCTGTGCTGAAGAAGTTCCACGACGACGGAGCCGAGGTCCACGCCATTGTGGGATTCCGCACCGAGGACCTGGTGATTCTGGAGGAGGATTTCAAGAAGTCCAGCGACCTTCTGGTGGTCTGCACCGACGACGGCAGCTATGGCCGGAAGGGTCTGGTCACCGAGGCCCTGAAGGAGCTCATCGACGCGGGGAACCAGTATGACGAGGTCTTCGCCATCGGCCCCATGGTCATGATGAAATTTGTCTCCAAGACCACGGAGCCCTACGGCATCCCCACCACCGTCTCCATGAGCCCCATCATGATCGACGGCACGGGCATGTGCGGCGGCTGCCGCCTCAGCGTGGGCGGCGAGATGAAATTCGCCTGCGTGGACGGCCCGGACTTCGACGGCCACAAGGTGGACTGGGACCTGGCCGTGAAGCGGAACCAGATGTATGCGCCCTTTGAAAAGCACAAATATGAGGAGACCTGCAACCTGTTCAAGAAGGAGGCCGAATAACATGGCCAATATGTCTTTAACAAAGAATCCCATGCCCTCCCAGGACCCCAACGTCCGGAACAAGAACTTTGAGGAGGTGGCCCTGGGCTATACCGAGGCCCAGGCCCTGGACGAGGCGGCCCGCTGCCTCAACTGCAAGCTCAAGCCCTGTATGCAGGGCTGCCCCGTCATGGTACATATTCCCGAGTTCATCCAGAAGGTGGCCGCCGGGGAGTTTGAAGAGGCCTATCAGATCATCTCCAACACCTCCGCCCTCCCCGCCGTCTGCGGCCGGGTCTGCCCCCAGGAAAGCCAGTGCGAGAAGTACTGCGTCCGGGGCAAGAAGGGGGACCCCGTGGGCATCGGCCGGCTGGAGCGCTTTGTTGCCGACTGGCACAACGCCCACAGCACCGAGGCCCCGGAAAAACCCGCCTCCAACGGCCACCGTGTGGCGGTGGTGGGCTCCGGCCCCGCCGGCCTGACCTGCGCCGGCGACCTGGCCCGGAAGGGCTATGAGGTCACCGTGTTCGAGGCCCTCCATCTGGCGGGCGGCGTGCTGGTGTACGGCATCCCCGAGTTCCGTCTGCCCAAGGCCATTGTCCAGAAGGAAGTGGACGGGCTGAAGGCCATGGGCGTCACCATCGCCACGGACACCGTTATCGGCCGGACCATCTCCATCGACGAGCTGATGGAGGAGCAGGGTTTTGAGGCCGTATTCATCGGCTCCGGCGCGGGCCTGCCCATGTTCATGGACATCCCCGGCATCAACTACCGTGGCGTGTACTCCGCCAATGAGTTCCTGACCCGCATCAACCTGATGAAGGCTTATCTCCCCGACTCCGACACCCCCATCCAGCGGCCCAAGACGGTGGCCGTAGTCGGCGGCGGCAACGTGGCCATGGACGCGGCCCGCTGTGCCAAGCGCCTGGGGGCCGAGGTCTACATCGTCTACCGCCGGGGCATGGAGGAGCTCCCCGCCCGGAAGGAAGAGGTGGAGCACGCCGAGGAGGAGGGCATCATTTTCAAGACCCTCTGCAACCCCGTGGAAATCTTCGCCGACGAAAACGACGACGTGAACAAAATCCGCTGCATCAAGATGGAGCTGGGCGAGCCCGACGCCTCCGGACGGCGGCGGCCCATCGAGGTCCCCGGCAGCGAGTTTGACATCGACGTTGACTGCGTCATCATGTCCCTGGGCACCAGCCCCAACCCCCTGATTAAGTCCACCACCAAGGGCCTGGAAATCAACCGCAAGGGCGGCATCGTGGTCAATGAGGACGGCCTGACCTCCCGTGAGAAGGTCTACGCCGGCGGCGACGCCGTCACCGGCGCGGCCACGGTCATTCTGGCCATGGGCGCGGGCAAAACCGCCGCCAAGGCCATTGACGAGGCCCTGAGCAAATAAGATGAAAAGAAACGTCATGGGCGCAGCCGCTCTGGCGTTGGCGCTGTGCCTCCTGCTTGCCGCCTGCGGCGGGCAGGGGGCACTGCCCGTCAGTCCGGACGCGCCGCCGGAGACCCCGGCCCAATCCTCCGAAGCCGACGGGACCAGCCCCGCGCCGCCGGAGCAGCCAAAAGCCTCCGGCCCGGAGGAAGCCCCTCCGCCGGAAGAGGAGGACCCCGAAAAGCTCGTAAAGCCCGAAAAGCCCGAAAAAGAAGAAACGCCCGCCGCCCCGCAAAATACGGAAGCAGAGGACCCGCAAGAGAACACCGCTGCGCGAAGCACAGAAACAAAAGAGCCGCAAGAGAACGCCGCCGTGCGAAGCACGGAAACTAAAAAATGGCAGGCTGTCACCATCAGCGCCGCGGACTTCGGCGTCACAGAAAACCCCATCGGGGACCCCGGCGTCCTGGACGGCATCGCCTCCCTCTCTCTGGGAAAGCTCATCGCCTGCTCCCTGGCCTCCGACGGCGCAGCTGCCGAAGGCCTGAACGATGAGCTGTGGCGGCGGTTCCTGGAGGACCCGGACACGGTGCTGGCCTATCTGGCGCTGATGGGGGACCAGCAGGACGCATACTGGGCGTGCCCGGCAGCGGAGGAGCTCTGCCGGACCATTGCCTCCGCCGACGGCGCGTGGTACAACAGCGCGGAGTACGCCGAGGCCTTTGCGGCCTGCCGGGAGCGGTATCCCGCAGGCCGTATCGCGGAGCTGCTGGACGTGATGGAACGGGAGCACGCCGCATCCCTGGAGCGGAACGGCTGGCAGGGCGCAAAACCGGAACCGCTGAAAGAAAACACCGCCCCGCGAAGCGGGGAAGCAAAAAAATGGCAGGCGGTCAGCATCCGTCTGGAGGACTACGGCCTCACCCAAACCCTGGAGGACCCCCGCTTTGAGTACCTTTTCAACCATACGGACACCGTGCCCCTGGACCAGCTGATTGTCTTCGACCTCTGGGGTGACGCCCTGACGGAGGGGTCCGGCGAAGAACTGCGCAGCCGTTTTCTGGAGGACCCGGACACAGTGCTGGCCTTTCTTGCGCTGATGGGGAACCAGCGGGTGGGTTACTGGGACCGGCCCCCGGCGGCGAACGTGGTCTGCCGGCATATCGCCTCCGCCGATGCGGCCTGGCACGGCGGCACGGAGGAATTCGCCCAGGTCCTGGCAGACTGCCGGACGGCGTATCCCGCGGGCCGGATCGCGGAGCTGCTGGACGTACTGGCACAGGAGCACGCCGCGTCCATGGCGCGGAACCACCCGACGGCCTGATGGGCGAACCCGGACACAGCGAACAAAAGCAGGAAAACCTGCCCGTGAACAGCGGGCAGGTTTTTTTGCGTGTTTTTTGCTCTTTTTGTGCCGTTTGCGTCTTATTTGTCTTCCCCGATATAGATTTCTTCCGCCCTCTGCTGGCCGGCCTCCAGAATCTCCTTCGCCTGGCCGAAGTTCAGGCGGTCCAGAGCATCCAGGGCGTCCGTGATGGCATTGAACAGGGTCGTATAGGGCTTTTCATGCTCGTCCATCAGATATCTCTCCTTTGATTTACTATATACATAGTATTCTTTCTTTCATGATATACTCTAATCTGTAGACTGTCAAGAGGCAGTTACTCTGTTAGACTCTATCTATATAAAGGGAGGGTCTATGAATACGCTAAAGGGTATCATCAGCTATCACACGGAGGAATACGGTCAAATCATCGTAAAGCTTTCCAGCGTGATGGACAGCCGCGGCATCACCAGAAACCGTCTGCGGACGCTGATTGGGAGCCGCTACGAGGTTGTAGACCGCTATTATCAGGGCCAGAAGATTGAAATGGTGGATTTGGATTTTCTGGCCAGAGTCTGCTATGTCCTGGACTGCCGGGTGGAAGACCTGCTGGAGTACCAGGGACCGGAAGAGGCAGAAAAGCCGAAAAAATAGAGCTTTCCCCGGACGAAAAAAAGGGTTGCATTTTCCGGCGGACTGTCGTATACTATCCTACAGGAAACAACTGAATACTTTGTCTTCAGGGCGGGGCGCAATTCCCCACTGGCGGTTACAGTCCGCGACCGGAGGCCGGTTTTTTCGTACCGGCCCCCGCTGACCCGGTGAAACTCCGGGACCAACAGTGACAGTCTGGATGGAAGAAGATGAGTGCGGTATGGCCGCACGCCGTTTGCGTGCGCTCCTTTGCCGCTTGGTTCACCTTGGAGAAGTCAAAGCGTCCAGGGTGTTTTCAAGTTTGTAAAGGAGTGTTTTCTTATGTCCAACTTCGATTCCAACGCCACCCCCGCCGCCGTCACCCGTTCCCTGGGTACGACCAAAACCGTCACCCTGGCCATGCTCACCGCCCTGACCTATGTTGCCATGCTGTTGAGCAAACTGCTGCCCCAGGTCTCCGGCTTCCTCCAGATGGATGTGAAGGATACCGTGGTCTGCATCGGCGGCTTCCTCTTCGGGCCCCTCTCCGCCGCCATCATCTCCATCGTGGTGGCCCTGGTGGAGATGTTCACCGTCAGCGACACCGGCCCCATCGGCCTTGTCATGAATGTGCTGGCCACCTGCTCCTTCTGCTGCACCGCCTCCTTCGTCTACAAGAAGCTGCGCACCCGGAAGGGCGCGGTCATCGGCCTGACCGCAGGCACCCTGGCTCTGACGGCGGTCATGCTCCTCTGGAACTACCTGATTACCCCCCTCTACATGGGGATTCCCCGGGAGACCGTGGCCGGAATGCTGCCCACCGTCTTCCTCCCCTTCAACCTGGTGAAGGGCGGGCTGAACATGGCCCTGATTCTGATTCTCTACAAGCCGGTGGTCACCGCCCTGCGGAAGGCCCGGCTGGCCCCCGAGCGGGAAAACGCCGCCAGCGGCGACCGCTTCGACGCCGGCTTCCTGCTGTTCTCCCTGGCGCTGCTGGCTACCTTCGTGGTGCTGGTCCTGGTGCTGAGCGGGAAAATCTGAGGCACATCCGTTCCATGCGGGACGCTCCGAAGAGGGCGTCCCGTTTTCTCGTTTTCTTTCTTGCGTTCTTGCTTTCTTGCTTTCTCGCTTTTTCTCTCTCAGGTCAGGCGTGAGTCCCGCCGAATTTTTATGAATTTTTGATTTTTTGAAAACGGAGGAAGCCGCATCATGAACAGAGCCGCCGGAATCCTGCTCCCCATTACCAGCCTTCCGTCCCGGTACGGCGTGGGCTGCTTCTCCCAAAGCGCCTATGACTTTGTGGACTGGCTCCGGGACGCGGGGCAGAGCTATTGGCAGATTCTGCCCCTGTGCCCCACCGGCTATGGGGATTCGCCCTATCAGTCCTTCTCCACCTTCGCAGGCAATCCCTACTTCATCAGCCTGGAGGCGCTGATTGACGAGGGTGTTCTGACAAGGGCGGAGTGCGACGCCGCCGATTTCGGCGGCGACCCCGGCAGGGTGGACTATGAAAAGCTCTACCGGGCCCGGTATCCCCTGCTGCGGAAGGCCTGGGAGCGCAGTCATATGGCCGGGAATCCGGACTGTCAGGCCTTCATTGCGGAAAATCGCTGGTGGCTGGACGACTACGCTCTGTTCATGGCGCTGAAGGACCGCTTCGGCGGCGCGCCCTGGACCCGGTGGCCGGAGGACCTCCGCCTCCGCCGGGACGCCGCCCTGGACGGCTGCCGGCTGTCCTCCGAGGTGGAATTCCAGCAGTACATGCAGTTCCAGTTCTTCCGGCAGTGGCGTGCCCTGAAGGACTACGCCAACCGCCGGGGCATCCGGATCATCGGAGATATTCCCATTTACGTGGCCATGGACAGCGCCGACGCCTGGGCCCATCCGGAACTCTTCCAGCTGGACGGGGACTGTCTGCCCACCGCCGTAGCGGGCTGTCCGCCGGACGGCTTTTCCGCCGCGGGCCAGCTGTGGGGCAATCCCCTGTACCGCTGGGACTACCACCGTGAAACCGGCTACGCCTGGTGGCTCTCCCGGCTGGGGCACTGCTTCCGGCTCTACGACGTCACCCGCATCGACCACTTCCGGGGCTTCGACGCGTACTACTCCATCCCCTATGGCAGCGCCGGCGCCATCCACGGCCATTGGGAAAAAGGGCCCGGTCCGGAGCTCTTCCGCCGGGCGGAGGAGGTTCTGGGCCGGCACGAGGTCATTGCCGAGGATCTGGGCTATGTCACGGACTCCGTGCGGCAGCTGGTGCAGGCCAGCGGCTTTCCCGGCATGAAGGTGCTGGAGTTCGCTTTTGACGCCCGGGACACCGGCTCTGCCAGCGACTACCTGCCCCACAACTACCCGGAAAACGCCGCCGCCTACACCGGGACCCACGACAACGAGACCCTGACGGGCTGGCTCTCCAGCATCACCGACGGGGAGCGGCAGGCAGTCCGGGACTACCTCTGCGATCAGAGGACGCCTCAGCAGGAGCTGTACCGCCCTCTGATTGCCCTGGTAATGCGCAGCGCCGCCCGGCTCTGCGTGGTGCCCATGCAGGATTACATGGGACTGGACAACCGGGGCCGGATGAATACCCCCTCCACCGTGGGATCTAACTGGACCTGGCGGCTCCGGGCATCGGACCTCAGTCCAGAGCTCCAGGACTCCGTCCGCCGGACGGCCCGGCTCTATGGCCGCGCAAACCGGCAGGAGGAAGAGAATTTTTGAATACAGCCCGCAATCACAAAAGAAGAAACAACAGAACGTAGCGGAAACCGCCGGGTCCGCCCCGGACTCCGGGCCCGCTCACGTTCGAACGGGATACCAAAATAACCGCCCCTCCATAACATGGAGGGGCGGAAGGAAACAGGGTCAATCCAGAACCTGAATGGCGGCGCCTAAAACGCCGTCTCCAATATAGACGCTCAGGGTGCCGTCAATCTCACCCTCCCAAATGTGGTCGTAGTCCGGCAGGGCGGCGGTGAGCTTTTCCCGGAGCACGGCCATCTCCGCCGGCGCGCCGCCGTGGGCCACCGCCAGATTATAGCGCCTGTGGCCGGCGGAGCGGTCCGACGTCATGGCCACCAGCTTGTCGATGACCTGATTCCGGCCCCGGACCTTGGCCACGGACTGGAGCTGTCCGTCGGGAGCGAAGCTGATGATGGGCTTGATTTGCAGAAGGGTCCCCGCCGTGGCGGTGACCTTGCCGATGCGGCCCCCCTTCAGAAGATACTCCAGGGTATCCACAGAGAAGAAGGGTGTGGTTCCGGCAATGAGCCGGGGGGCCCGGCGCTCCGTCAGCTCCTCCCAGTCCATGCCGCTGCGGATATCCTCCGCCAGCTGGAGCAGGGTCAGGCCCTGGCCCAGGGAGCCGCTGACCGAGTCAAAGACCCGGATGGGGAATGCCTCTCCGCTCTCCTCCGCCACCAGGCGCACCAGATTATAGGTGCCGGACAGTCCGCTGGAGAGCATGACGGCAATGACGCCGTCATAGCCTGCGGCCCGGATTTCCTCCAGCACGGCCCCCACGCTCTCCACAGAGGGCAGGGACGTTTGAGGCAGCTCCCCCGCCCTGAGGCGGCGGCAGACCTCTTCGGCGCTGATATTCACGCCGTCGGCATATTCCCCGTCGGCGCAGAGGATGCGCAGGGGGACTGTGTAGATATGGTTTTCCGCCCTCAGGCGGGGAGACAGGTCCGCGCAGGAGTCCGTCAGCAGCGCGATGTTCCTTGGGGACACGTATTCCAACCCCTTTTCATAATTCATAGACCAAACAGGCCGTCCGGGCCTGCCGCTGGGCAATATGACAATTATCCCACAAAAACCCAAAAACCGCAAGTCTTTTTTTGCGCCGCCGCAGCCGTGTCGGGTTTTATCCAAAAAAGACGGCGGCACGGATTTTTTCCTCTTGCGGGCCGGGAACTTTTTGGGTATAATGGGGGTCTAATATCAGTACATAACACCGTGCGGCCCCGGGCCGTCCGGATGTCCGGCGCCGCCGCGCCGGGGAAAGGAGTTTCTGTGAAAACATTTGCCAACCTTCAACACACCGCAGCCCTGAGCCGGAGATTCCTGCCGGCGCTGCTGGCGCTTCTGCTGCTGGCGGGCTGCGCCCAGCCGCCTGCCGCCCCCGCCGCCGGGGACGAGGCCGGTCTGCCCGAAGAGGATATTTTCATTGACCGGATGGTTCTGGAGGAAATCGAGCTGGAGAATGAGGCCGTCGCCCTGGCGGAGGGCCCCGCCGCCACGGATACGCTGCTGCTCCCCGTGGCCTCCGGCACCGCTACGAAAAAGTCCGCCCGGGCTGTGGTGGACTACTCCAACATCACCGACGGCTATGTAATGGTCCAGTTCTCCGCCGCCACCGCCAAGCGCCTGAAGGTCCAGGTCAAGGGCCCTTCCACCACCTATACCTACGACCTGCCCGCCCAGGCCTGGACCACCTTCCCCCTGTCCGACGGCAACGGCGGCTATCAGGTGACGGTGCTGGAAAACACCAGCGGCAAGAAGTACGCCGTGGAGCTGTCCGTCTCCTTCACCGTGACGCTGAAGGACGAATTCGCCCCCTTCCTCCGGCCCAACCAGTATGTGAACTACGCCAACGCGGTCAACACCATAGCCAAAGCCAAGGAGCTGGCCGGCAGCGTCACCGACCCACTGGAAAAGGTGGGAAAGGTCTACGATTTCGTGGTGAAGAACCTGACCTATGACAAGCAGAAGGCCGCCACCGTTCAAAGCGGCTATCTGCCGGTACTGGACACCGTGCTGTCCACGAAAAAGGGCATCTGCTTTGACTACGCCTCTCTGATGACCGGCATGCTCCGCAGCCAGGGGGTTCCCTGCAAGCTGGTGGTGGGCTACGCCGGAACCGCCTACCACGCCTGGATCAGCGTCTGGACGGCGGAAACCGGCTGGATTGATGGCGTGATTTACTTCGACGGCACCAGCTGGCAGCGGATGGACCCCACCTTTGCCTCCTCCAGCAACAGCAGCGAGTCCATCATGAAATATATCGGAGACGGAAGCAACTACACCACCAAATATCTCTATTGAGTTCTCGGGCCTATGGCCAAACCATCGGGGAACGCCGGAAAATTCAGATTCCCTCTTTACGAATCCGTTCAATTGGGTTAAAATGGGCTTGCGGCGCTCCGCAGGTCCATTTTTCCGGGTCCGCCCCGCTCCGCATGTCCCTTTTCTGCGCCCCCCTTTTTTTGCGTATCCCTTTTTTTGCGTATCCCTTTTTTTGCGTATCCCTTTTTTTGCGTATCCCTTTTTTTGCGTATCCCTTTTTTTGCGTATCCCTTGTTTGCACGCCAGTCTATTACATAGTGAATGGGAGTATCTAATGAACAACGTATTTTCTAATGAAGAGATTTCCTATCTCTGCCTGGAGCTGTCCCTGCTCTTCCATGCCGGCGTCAGCGCCGGCGATGCCCTGTCCCTTCTGGCGGAAGAGGGCGAGTCCGCCCACAAGGACCTGCTCTCCGCCATGGCCCGGCAGGTGGACAGCGGAGATCCCATGTCCGCCGCCCTGCGGGACAGCGGCTGCTTCCCCGCCTACGTCTGCGGCCTGGTGGAGGTAGGCGAGCGCACCGGCCGGAGCGAGGAGGCCCTGGCCGCCCTGTCCCGGTACTATGAGGACCGCATCCGCCTGGACCGGCGGGTCCGCAGCGCCCTGCTGTACCCGGCTGTGATGCTGGGGCTGATGCTGGTGGTCATAGCCGTGCTGCTGGTGAAGGTCCTGCCCATTTTCGACGACGTCTATGCCTCCCTGGGCGGGCGGCTCACCGGCGTGGCCGGGGGCCTGCTGACCCTGGGCCGCTGGCTGGACGGCGTGATGCCCGTAATCTGGGTGATTCTGGCGGTGCTGGCGGTGTTCGCCATCGCCTTCGCGGCCTCCGGCTCCTTCCGGGGAAAAATCCTCTCCGGCTGGCGGAAGAACCACGGGGACAAAGGCGTCTCCCGGAAGCTGAACACCGCCCGCCTGGCCCAGGCCATTGCCATGGGCATGGCCAGCGGCCTGCCGCCGGAGGAGGCCGTCTCCCTGGCCGCCGGCCTGATGGAGGACATTCCCGGCGCCAGGCAGCGCTGTGAGGACTGCACCGCCCGGGTCGAGAACGGCGAGGCTCTGGGCGTGGCCATGAACGCCAGCGGCCTGCTGCCTGCGGGACAGTGCCGCCTGCTGGAGCTGGGCCAGCGCAGCGGCGCCGGCGACTCCGCCATGGAGGCCATTGCCCGGGACCTCACCGAAGAGGGCGAGGCCGCCCTGGAGAGCCTGGTCAGCCGGGTGGAACCGGCCCTGGTGCTGGTGTGCTCCGTGCTGGTGGGTCTGATTCTGCTGTCTGTGATGCTGCCCCTCATGCACATCATGTCCGCCATCGGGTGAGCCTATGGGAAGAATGAGAGGAGCCCGCTGGGCGGACCTGCTCCGGGGCCTGCTGCTGCCGGTGATTGCCGCCGCGGCGCTGCTGATATTTGCCGCCGCCCTGAGCAGTCTGGACCAGGGCCGGGCCGAGGAGGACATGCGCCAGCTGGAGGAGACCCTGCGGCGGGGCTGTGTGGCCTGTTACGCCGCCGAGGGGGTCTATCCCGCCGACCTGGAGTATTTGCAGACCCGCTATGGCGTTCAGATTGACGAGGAGCGCTATACGGTTCACTACTCCGTCTTCGCGGAAAATCTGATGCCGGATATCACGGTGCTGGAGAACGAGCCATGAAAAAAAGACCTATTCAACATCAACTGAACGGCCTGATGGCCCTGCTGCTCTTCGGGGTATTCGCCGCCTGCGTGCTGGCGGTGCTGCTGACCGGAGCCAACGCCTACCGGCGTCTGACCCAGCGGGACCAGGAGGCCTATCTCCGCCGGACCTGCGTCCAGTACCTGGCCACCCGGGTCCGCCAGGCGGACAGCCGGGACCGCGTATCGGTGGAGAGCTTCGGCGGCGCGGACGCCCTGGTTCTCACGGAGACCGACGGAAGCTATACCACCCGTATCTACTGCTATGACGGCTGGCTCATGGAGCTCTACGCCGCCGCAGACGCCGATATGGAGCCCCAGGACGGCGAGAAGGTCCTGGAGCTCAGCAGCCTGCGCCTGACTCTGGAGGACGGGGCCCTGACGGCGGACACGGTGGATACGGCGGGGGCCTCCGGCACTCTGCGGATGACCCTCCGCAGCGGAGAGGGGGCGGCGGCATGAAGAGCAAGGCCCCTCTCGTCCTGATGGAACAGATGGTGATGCTGCTGGTGTTCGCCCTGGCCTCCGCCCTTTGCCTTCAGGCCTTTGTGAAGTCCGACGACCTCTCCCAGCGCAGCGCCGCCCGGGACCGGGCCGCCGTAGAGGCCCAGAACGCCGCCGAGACCCTCCGGTCTCAGAGCGGGGACATGGGAAACGCCCTGACCCAAACCGCCGAAGCCCTGAACGGTGAATACGCCCAGGGCCTTTTCTGGCTGGACTACGACGAAAACTGGACGCCTATCGACTATGACGCCTGCGGCATGGAGGCCCCTGCGGCGGCCTACCGGCTGGAGGCCCAGGGGGTCCCTGCGGACGTGCCGGGACTCCAGACCGCCTCGGTCACGGTGGAGAACATCGAAGACCCGGCGAGCCCTGACGTTCTCTTTTCCCTGAATGTTTCCTGGCAGGAGGTGAACGGACGTGGATAAGGCAGGAATGGCAAGACGGGTCCATTTCTCCCCGCCGGCGGTAGGAGGCGTTTCTCTGCTGGTGGTGTTTGCGGTACTGTGTCTGACGGTGTTCGCTCTGCTGAGCCTGACCACCGTCCGGGCGGACGTCCGGTTGGCGGACGCCTCGGCCCAGGCGGTCAGCGATTACTACGCCGCCGACTGCCAGGCCCAGGAGATTCTGGCCCGCCTGCGGGCAGGCGAGACCCCGGACGGTGTGACCTGGTCCTCCCCCATGGAAGACGGGGAAACCGAGTACAGCTACACCGTTTCCATCTCAAACACTCAGGAGCTCCAGGTGGAGGTTCTGGTCTGGCCGGACGGACGCTGGTCCGTTCAGCGCTGGCAGGCCGCGGCCGCCGGCGGCTGGGAGATTGACGAGGGCCTGGAGGTCTGGGACGGAACGCCGTTTTGATCTGTGAATACAGGTTCTTACATTCATGAGAAGCAAGGAGGCCATTTGATGGCGGAATTACTGGATTACTTAAAGCGGGCGGTTGACGATAAGGCGTCCGATCTCTTCATCGTGGCCGGAGGCCCGGTCTGTGAAAAGCTGGATAAACGGATGGTCCCCATCAGCGAGGGGCGGGTCTTCCCCCAGGAGACGGAGGAGCTCATTATGGAGCTCTACAAGCAGGCGAAGCGGGACCCCTCCATCTACCAGCGCCGGGGGGACGACGACTTTTCCTTCTCCGTGTCCGGGCTGGCCCGGTTCCGGGTCAACACCTACCGGCAGCGGGGCTCTCTGGCGGCGGTGGTCCGGGTGGTGTCCTTCGACATTCCCGATTGGGAGCAGCTGGACATCCCCCCGGAAATCATGGCCCTGGCGGACACCACCCACGGCATGGTGCTGGTCACAGGCACGGCGGGCAGCGGCAAATCCACCACCCAGGCCTGCATTCTGAACCGCATCAACCAGACCCGGGAATGTCACATCATCACCCTGGAGGACCCCATCGAGTACCTCCATCGGGACGTGAAGAGCATCGTCAGCCAGAGGGAAATCGCCATTGACACCGAGGATTACCTCTCCGCCCTGCGGGCCTGCCTGCGCCAGGCTCCGGACGTCATCCTGCTGGGAGAAATGCGGGACCAGGAGACCATCCACACCGCCATGACGGCGGCGGAAACCGGCCACCTGCTCATCGCCACCCTCCACACCCGGGGCGCCGCCAACACCATCGACCGCATTGTGGACACCTTCCCCAGCGGCCAGCAGGACCAGATTCGGGCCCAGCTGGGCATGGTTCTGCGGACCGTGGTCTCTCAGCAGCTGGTACCGGGGACGGACGGCAGCCTGGTCCCCGCCTTTGAAATCATGCACATGAATCCGGCCATTCAAAACCTGATTCGGGGAAACAAAATCAACCAGATTGACAATATTATCAGTGCCTCCAGCCAGGCGGGCATGATTACCATGGACAAATATCTGGAAAAGCTCTGCCGGGCCGGGCGGATTTCCAAGGCCACCGCCGTGGAATACGCCATGGACTCCGATTCCCTGAGCAAGCGTCTCTAAGAACCTGTATTCACAACCATTGCACGCCGTCTGGCCGGTCTTTTTCCCATCATGCTGCGTCGATCTCCCTTGCCATACGTCAGTATGGCTGCGGGCGCTCTCCTTGTCTGACGAGAAAAACCCTCGCCCATCCGGCATCCCCCGGCTATGAATACAGGTTCTAAAAACTCTGGAACGAACGAAGAAAGCACCTGCCTTCCCTCAGGCAGGTGCTTTTTCCTGTTTCTTCATTTATTTCAGAGCCATGGCCGGGTTGATTCCGTCCAGCCAGCCGGTGAGCTCCCGGATATCCGTAATCACCACATCCGGCCGCTCCGCCGCCCCCTGAACCGCCGCGTCCTTCTGGGCGGAGAGGTGGGACCCGATCTGCACCGCCCTGGCAAAGCCCGCTCCCTTGGCGCCGATGATGTCCCGGGAGATGGTGTCCCCCACATACACGCAGTCCTCCGCCTTCACCTGCATCTGCCGCAGGGAGATGCGGAAGATTTCCGGGTGGGGCTTACGGTAGCCGGTGACGCTGGAAACCGTGACGTCCTGCATATAGGAGCGGATGCCGTAATCCTCCAGCACATTGAAAACGTTGTACAGCGAGGCGTTATTGGAGATGACGCCCAGCTTGTAGCCCCTGGCCTTCAGGGACTCCAGCATGTCCTGAACGCCGGGGCGGAGCTCCCGGTGAAAATAGGTCAGTTCCCACATGTTGGCCAGATCCTCTGTAATGGGCAGCAGCTTTTCCCGGTCAAAACCGAAGTCCCGCAGATAGAAGTCCGGCCAGATTTCCTCCGGCTTCTTCTCCAGCCAGACGGACTCGCTCCAGCTCTTATAGGCCTTCAGCCCCGCCAGAACCCTTTCCTGAAACGCCTCCGGACCGCAGCCGGGGTTCAGGCCCGCCGCCTCCAGCATCTCCCGGAGCCTCTTCATCACAGCCGCCAGGGTCTCGCTGTTGTTCCAGATATCTTCCAGGGTGCCGCCCATGTCAAACAGTACCGTGTTCAGCATCCGATTTCCTCCTCTTACGCTTTTTGCTTTTTCTTGCGCCTCTGCTTTTTTCTTGCGCTTCCGCTTTTTTTCGCTTCCACTTTTTTCTGTGCTTCCGCTCTCTTCCTGTGCCTTTTTCTCACATCACGCCGTCTGTCCTTCTCCGGCCTCACTCCAGGGCGCAGGAGGCCCAGACGGCGTTATGGTCGGAGAGCTCCTCGCCCGCAAAGGCCGCCAGAGACGAGCCCGGCAGGGCAAAGCCGCAGTCCTCTTTCCGGGTGGAGACGGTCCGGCTCTCCAGGGGCCGGGCTCCCCGGACCAGCAGCCAGTCCAGCCGCAAATCCAGGTGTCCGCCGCCGGGCAGGGGCTTGCGCCGGGTGGCGGCGGAGGGCAGAGATGTCATGCGGTTGGTGGCGGCGGGAAGCTCCGGCAGCAGGCGGTAGCCCGCCGCCTCCGCCGCCGGCAGGCATTCCTCCCACGCTGTCACATCCTCCAGACAGCGGCGCTGGAGCTCGGGACTTCCGGCCACGGCCTTGATGGCGTCCTTGTCCCGGCCGTCGAAGGTGTTGGTGTTCAAATCGCCGCCCAGAATCACCGGCATCCCGGGGAACATCCGCTCCGCCGCCGCCAGGACGGCGTCCAGCTGGGCCTTGCGCCCAGGGCCGTGGGTGCGGTTCTCCAGATGGATGGACGCCACGCCCACCGGCCTGCCGGCCACCTCCAGCTCCGCCAGAACGGCCAGCCGGCCCCCGATGCGGCGCTGCCGGTCGAAATACCAGTTATACTGCTCCGGCAGACGGACCACCTCTGCCCGCCGGATGGGCCAGCGGGAGAAAATGGCGTTGCCGTGGAAGCCCTTGGGGTCCTCCCCGTTCACCAGCTCGATGAACTCCAGACCAAAGGCCGCATTCATGCCCAGCCGCTCCGCCAGCTCCAGGGCGGTGTTCTTCCCCCCGGAGCGGACGCAGCCGTCGTCCAGCTCGTTGGCCAAAATCACGTCAAAGGGCCGGATGGCCGGACAGGTCTCCAGAAAATCCCCCAGCTCCGCCAGATGGACGCCCCGCTCCATGTTGAACACCAGCACCCCCAGGGCCTCCGGCGTCTCCTGGGGCGGGGGGACCAGACCGGAAAGCTCCGCCTGGGAAAACTGCGGAATCCGCGCCATGACCGACTCCTGTGAAGCCTGCTCCAGCAGCGCCCCCAGGCGCTGCCGCTCCTCGTTGGGCAAACCCGTCATATCTGTCCGCCTCCTTCTATCCTTTCAATTTTGGTTTCCTCCCCGCCGTTCAGGGAGTACCCGAAACCCGCCGGCAGGTGGACCGCACAACCAGCTCCGGCCGGAGCAGGTCCACCGTCCGTTCCCGGCGGCCCTGGATCTGCTCCAGCAGCCGTTCCACGGCGATCTCCCCCAGCCGGAATTTGTGCTGGGACACTGTGGTCAGATGGATGCGGGGCAGGGCCGCGAAGGAGATATTGTCATAGCCCACCAGGGACACGTCCTCCGGGATGCGGACGCCCCGCTCCTCCGCCGCCTCCATGATTTTCAGGGCGGTGATGTCGGAAAAGGCAAAAATCGCGCTGGGCAGCGGCCCGCCCCGGAACAGCTCCAGAGCCTGTTCATAGCTCCACTGCCGCAGCTGGCGGATGTCCCCCGCCGCGGTCAGGTCCCGGCCCTCAACGCCTCCCTCCGCCAAAGCCTGACGGAAGCCCTTCAGGCGGAGCTCCCGGGTGCGGGAGGTATCCCGCCCTCCGAAAAAGAGGATGTCCCGATGGCCCAGGCCCAGCAGATACCGGGCGGCCTCATAGCTTCCGGCGGCGTTGTCCGCCATGACATAGCTGCATTCCTCACTGTGGTTGATGCCCAGATAGACACAGGGCAGATTCCCCATCAGGGCCCTGTGCCGGGCCTGGGACTGGGGGGAGATGGCGGAGATCAGAATGCCGTCAATCTGCCGGGCCAGGAAGCTGTCGATGCTTTTCAGCTCCTGTTCCGGGTCCCGCATGGAATTGCTCAAGAGCACCCGGTAGCCCTCCTGCGCCGCCCGGCGCTCAATGGCCGTGGCCATATCGGCAAAGTAGGGATTGGAAATATCCGGCACCAGCATGCCTAAAATATGGGTCTTCTGTCCCGTCAGGCTCCTGGCCGCTATGTTGGGCACATAGTCCAGGACGCGGCAGGCCTCCCGGACCTTCCGCTTGGTCTCCTGGGTAATCTCCGGACGGTCGTCCAGGGCGCGGGATACGGTGGCGGCGCTGACCCCCGCCAGGGCCGCCACATCCTTAATCGTCGCTCTCTTCATCGTCATCCATATAAAGCAGCATGGCTTCGTCCTGGGCGGAACGGAAGGAGGCCGCGGCCTCCGGGCCGAGCTCAGGAAATGCCTCTTCAGGCGTCCCGGTCTCCGGCCCTTCCAAAGCGCCGGACTCCGGAGCTTTCGGAGCCTCCGGAGTCTCCGAAGAGGCCTGCTCCTGTTCACCTTTCCGGGCGGCCTCTTTGGCGGCGGCCTCCCGCAGCTCTTCCTGTATGGTTTTCCGCTCTCTATGCAGCAGCGCAGGGCTGAAACGCCTGATGGCCAGGTAAATCAGCCAGGTCACGGCGTTGCCCACCAGAACCGGCGGCAGTCCGTAAACGGAAATCAGCCACAGCATCCCGGGCCGGACCTCCGGGTCCAGCAGGAAAACCGAGGCATAGAACATGCCCAGAATCACCGCCAGCCCCCCAAAGCTCCAGGGGGCAATGCGCTTGTCCTTTAAAAAGAACAGCAGGCAGCTCAGGGCCGTGCCTGCGGCGGCAACAATCAGACCGTGGACAGCCACGGTGGCCGAAGCGCTGGCAAAGGCCACGGCGTGATACAGGGGTTCCGCCAGCAGGGCGTACATCAGCCCAAACAGGCAGAGGTTCAGAAGGGCCGCGCCGAACACGGCCAGAATAAAGGGGCTCTTTCTCCGGTTGTGCTTGTCGATGAACAGACTCATGCCGACCTCCCCGGGCGGGACGGACGCCGGAGCTGTCCGGCACACGGCCCGTTCCCGCCGTGAAAACGTTTTCTGTTAGTCGCCGCAGGGGGTTTTACCCGTCAGCGGCTTTGCCGCCGTTTGAAAACCGGTATCTGCCGGTTTTCAGCCGTGCCGGCTATATTCGCAAATCATAGGCGTTTCCGCGGTGAAAGTCAACCCTGAACCCGCTGACAGCCGGGAAAAAGCGGCGGACGGAACGTCCGCCGCTTTTCAGGTCCTTTTTTCCTGGAAGCGGGGTTCTCAGCCCAGCTGCTGCCAGAAGTCGCGGACCGTGTTGTAATTGTAGTACATCTCGTTGGCGTCGAAGGGCGCCACATTGATTTCCGCGAAGGGGGTGGAGCCTTCGGCGGGCTCCAGGTCGTCACGGACCGGCCAGCCGCCCAGGGTGTTGAACGGGGCGTATCCACTGGTATCGCCGTCCACGCCGCCCATCATAAAGCGGACCAGGAGCTTGGCGGCGGAGGGATGGTCGCTGCCTTCCACGATGTACAGGGTATTCACGGCGGGGATGCCGGTGTCGGGCGCCAGATTCACAGGGGCGAAGACCCAGCCGTTATCGGCGGCCTTGCGCAGCTTGGAGGAGGCGCAGAAGCCCACAGGGGGGTCGGACTGGCCGGGGGTGCCCACAGACTCGGCAATTTCGTCGGAGGAGGCGGTGAAAATGGGGTTGTTGGCGTGGAGGCGCTTGAGGAACTCAAAGCCGGCGTTCTCACAGCCGTCGGAGAGGACCAGGTCCTCACCGTAGAGCTCCTTATAGGCGTCGGCCAGGCGCTGGGGCTCGTCGCCCACGCAGAAGCCGGTAATCCAGGAGCCCCAGGCCAGGTTATCCAGGGGGTTCTGCATCATGATCTTGCCCTTCCACTGGGGTTCGGTGAGCTGCCAGAGGTTGGTGACGGGAGAACCGTCGGGATAGGCCTCGGTGTTGTAGAACAGCTGGGTCAGCTCAATGTATAGCGGGGTGGTGGTCTCCGTATACAGGGGGTCGATGTGGGCAAAGATATCGGCGGGCTTGTAGTTGTAGAAAATCTTGTTGGCAACATATTCCAGATACATGGACCCGTCCTGGTCCTTGATGTGGACCACGTCGGCGGTGGGAGAGCCGGCCTCATACTCGCGGGTCACCTTCTCCAGCAGGTCGTTGGTGGAGATGTCGAAGGGCACGCACTCCAGGCCGGGATACTTCTCCATAAAGGCCTCCGCCACCTTGGTGCAGCGGGAAGAAATGGAGTACAGGGTCACGGTGGCGCCCTCCTCCAGGGCCTTCTGATACAACTCTTCGTCGGTCTCGCCGGTCTCATAGATGCCGGAGCTCTGCTCCCACTCGGTGAGGTCGCCGGCGGCGGGGTCCGCGGGAGCGGTCTGGCCGGCGTCGCCGCCGGAGGGCTGCTGGGCGTCGCCGCCGCCGGAACTGCCGGAGCCGCTGTTTCCGCCGCCGCAGGCGGCCAGACTCAGCACCATGACCAGGGCCAGCAGAGCGGCCAGCCAGTTTTTACGCTTGAACATCATTCTTTTCCTCCTTCAATTCTTCCATGGTTTGGGGTTGCGGATTTCTGTGGCAATGTGAAGCGGCCCTTGCCGCCGGGGCACTGGTTTGTTTCTTTGCTTCCGCAGTCCGGCCGCCGGCCTGCGGCAAAACCCTCGGTTTCATTCAGCGGAATCCTTACACGCAGTATTTAATCAGGTTCTCGCTGGCGGTGTCGAAGACATTGGCCTTTTTGGCGTTGAAGCTGAGGTAAACCGTTTCGTCGCTGCCGTAGTGGGTGGAACCCAGCTCCTTCACCGTCACCAGAGCGCCGCCCACCCGAACGGTGACCAGGGTCTCGGACCCGGCGGGCATGCCGGAGTACACATGGGCCTCCACCCGGTGCTCGTCGTCCCGGGTGCGGCTGATGGTCAGCTGCTCCGGCCGCAGGCCCAGGGTCACCTCCACCCTGCCGCTTTTGGGGGCCTGGGGAGTCATGTCCGCCCGGGCAAAGGTCACCTGGCCCATGGCGCTGTCCACGGTCATGCCGTCCTCCGTCACCTGGGCGACGCCCTTGATAAAGTTGATGCTGGGGTTTCCGATGAAGTCGGCCGTGTAGAGGTTGCACGGATTGTCGTACAGCTCCAGAGGCGGGGCCACCTGGACCAGCTCGCCCTTGCGGTACAGGGCAATGCGGGTGGACATGGTCAGCGCCTCCACCTGGTCGTGGGTGACATAGATGATGGTGGTGCCGGTCTCGTGGTGGAGCCGCTTCAGCTCAGAGCGCATATCCACCCGGAGCTTGGCGTCCAGGTTGCTGAGGGGCTCGTCCAGAAGGAGCAGCCGGGGTTCGGACACAATGGCCCGGGCGATGGCCACCCGCTGCTGCTGTCCGCCGGAGAGCTCCGTGGGATAGCGCTTGGCGTACTCGCCAATCTGCATCCGCTCCAGGGCGCTGGCCACCTTCTTCGCGATGACATCGCTGGACTCCTTGCGGATTTTCAGGCCGAAGGACACATTATCAAATACCGTCATATGGGGCCACAGGGCATAGGACTGGAACACCAGGTTCAAATTCCGCTGGGAGGGCGGGGCGAAATAGGCCTCCGCCGCGTTGACAATCTCCTTGCCGTCCATATGGATGGAGCCGTTCTGGGGCTTCTCCAGGCCAGAGACCACCCGGAGCGTGGTGGTCTTGCCGCAGCCGGAGGGGCCCAGCAGGGTCATGAAATCCCCGTCCTCAATGGTCAGGTTCAGGTTTTTCAGCACGTGGTTTTTTCCATAAAATTTATCAACATTGGTCAGAACAATCTTGCTCATGATTTCCTCGTCTCCTTTCTCTCAGCCGGCCATGCTCTTGGCAAGATCGGCGTCTCCAAAGATGTTCGCCAGGGCGTACACCAGAAATACGATGGAGAACATTACGATGGCCACACAGTCCGACGCCTGGGGGCAGTTCTGGTTCTGATACTGGAAGGCCAGATAGGGCAGCGTCGTGGTGGTGGGGGTCATAATCAGGATGATCAGATCCAGCTCCTTCATAATGGAGACGAAAATCAGCATAAACCCGGAGATAAATCCGCCCTTGGACAGGGGAAACACGATTTTCACAAAGCGCTGGAAAAAGCCCGCGCCCTCGATGGCGGCGGCCTCCTCCAGCTCGCCGCTGATCTGCATCATGTTGCTGGTGCCCGCCCGGGAGGCAAAGGGCAGGTGCTTCACCACGCTGGTCAAGGTCAGCAGGGCGAACGTGCCGTACAGCGCCGGAATCAGCGTGACGCCGAAAATGGTCTGGTCCTTGGAGAACATGGAGAGGTAAATGCCGCCGAAGGCCACGGAGGGAATCAGGTAGGGAATGAACACCAGCTGCTCCACCAGGCGGCCATGGAAGGTGCCCCGGCCCTTGGCGCAGATATAGCCCAGCATCTGGCCGAAGATGGTGCCGAAGACGCCGTTGACAAAGGTGAGCTTCAGGGAGTTCCACAGGGACAGCTTGAAATTGCTGTTCTTGAAGATGCCCGGCACGCCCTCCATAATGTTGGGGTTCCCCTCTCCAATCCAATAATACAGGGTGAAATTGGACAGGGAATAGGTGCCTTCCGTCATCATGCAGCTCTCCACAATCAGGATCATCACCGGCATGATGATGCCCACGATGAAAAAGACGATCAGGACCAGCGTAATTAGGGGCTTCCAGCCTGCCAGACCGATGGGGGTGGACCGGCCGCCCTTGCCGCCGATGGTGGCATAGGACTTCCGGGAGCCGATGAGGCGCTGGTTGATGAACACCGACAGGGAGGCGATGCAGATCATCAGAATCGCCATGGCAAACGCCGTCTGGGTGTTCTGGGAGCGGTTATTGGAATAGAGCTCGCTGGACAGGGTCCTGAAATTCACCGGGGAACCCAGATAGTTGATGGTGCCGAAGGTGCCGATGGCCTTGGAGAAGGTGAGGATCACCGCCGACAGCATAGCGGGCAGCACCAGGGGCAGGGTGATTCTCCGGAGAATCAGGCTCTTGCTGGCGCCCTGAATCTCGCCCATCTCCTCCAGCTCGGAGTTGATGGAGTTCAGCGCCGCGGAAACCAGCAGGTATGTATAGGCATAGTAGTGCAGGGTCAGCACGATGATGACGGCAATCTGCCCGTAGGCAATGGGGGCCAGCACCGTTTCAATGGTCTCCGTGGACATCCCCGCCTTCAGCATGATGGACGCCACGAAGCCCGGTGCGCCGCCTACCCGGGGCGTCTTGAACATGGACAGCCAGGCCTGTGACTTCACCCAGGAGGGAATCATATAGGGGATGATCACCGCCAGGGAGAAGAAGGGCTTGAAGGGCAGGTCCGACCGGACCATCAGCCAGGCCAGCACGGAGCCCAGGGTGATGGCGCAGACAGACACGCCGGCGCCGATGACCAGGGAATTCATCAGGGGCTTGATCAGCAGATTCATGGACATGTCGCTGGCAAGCAGCCGCTGCCAATAGTAGAATGTGAACTCTCCGGCCACGCCGCCGGGTACGGAACGCAGGTCCCGCTGGGCCAGCTTGAACGTGGTGGCCAGCATGTCTACCAGCGGAAAAACAATCAGATAGGTCAGCAGTATGATGGCCACCAGCACAATGACGTTGTAGGGATTCGTGACCACTGCCTTAATCTGGTTTTTCAGACGCCGGGACTTTGAAAAATTCTGCTCATTTGGTTTCATCAGACACGGGCAACCTCTCTTTCTCCTGAATTTGGATGCGTTTTCTCCCCTCACGTTTATGCAAACGTTTCCGGTTTCTTGCTCTAACCATATCATTCCGCCGCGGCGCTTGTCAAGAGACTTTCTCATTTTCCATAGATATGTACAGGAGTCTCCTTTATTTTTATAGCTTTTGCACAATAGGCGAAACTCGAAAACTTTGGTATAATAAACTGGAAAGATATGTTTTTTCCCGGCCGAACTTGTCGGTTTTCTACAAAACCGCCTGACGGCGCCGCTGCAATCGCCTGTCCGGCTGTCTCCGGGCCGCCGGGATGCCGCCGGTCCGCAAACGTTACCAATTCAAACGGGCTCCGCCCGGTCAGGAGGACCCGCCTATGCGTTCCATCACCATCAAGGATATCGCCCGGCTCTCCGGCGTCTCCGTCACGACGGTCTCCCGCGCCCTGAACAACGCCCCGGAAATCAGCGAGGAGACCCGGGAACGGGTTCTGCGGGTCTGCCGGGAACAGGGCTATCGGACCAATCTTCTGGCCCGCAGCCTGATTTCCAGCCGGTCCCATCTGCTGGGGCTGGTTCTGCCGGAGCTCGCCAACCCCTACCATGCGTCTCTCTCCCTGAACATAGAGCTCTGCGCCCGGGAACTGGGCTATCAGATCATGCTCTGCTGCGGCCGGCCGGAGAAGGGGCAGATGAAAAGCTCCTTCGACCTTCTGCTGAGCCAGCGGGTGGACGGCATCCTGATGGCCAGCACCAGCGACAGCGCCTATGCCCTGCCGCAAAACGGCCCCGGCGGCGTCCCCTGCGTCGTGCTGGGGGCCTGCGCCGCGGAGAGCACCACCGCCCGGACCAACACCGTCAGCGTGGACAACTTCATGGGCGGCTACATGGCGGCGGAATACCTGTTCCGGCTGGGCCACCGGAACACGGCCTATCTGGGCCTGCGGCCCGGCAGCTCCACCCACACCCTGCGGAACCAGGGCTTTCTCACCGCCGCCCGGACCCTGGGCATGGCGGTGGAGGTGGTGGAAAACCCAGACCCCTCCTCCTCCATCGAAAGCGGCTGCCGCATGGCCCGGCAGCTGTTCCGGCGGCCCGGCTTCCGTCAGACCGCTGTATTCGCCGCCTCCGACGCGGTGGCCCTGGGGGTTATCCAGGTGGCGGATGAGCTGGGCCTTGCCATTCCGGAACGTCTGTCCGTCCTGGGCTTCGACAATATCGAGTACGCGGCCCTGCCCAACATCCGCCTGACCACCATCTCCCAGAACACGCCCCTGCTGGCCCGGTCCGCCGTGCGGCTGCTGATGGAGCTGATTGAAAGCGGCGAGGACGCCGTTTACACCCGCAAGCTGGTGACGCCCTCCATCATCCAGCGGGCCACCTGCCGTCCCCTCTCCCCTGAGGAGGCCCCGCCGGCATAGGCCCCCGCCGTTTCCGGGCGGCCGGGCGGCTTTGTGCGTTCCCGCGTTCAGAATCAACCAGGGCCTCCTTTCTTCGCTCTTTTGCACAAAGGGGAACCGTCATTTTCTATGACCACGTGACCGAAAGTGATTGACTTTGATTGTTATTGGCTGTATGATAAAGGCAAGCCAACAAATCCAATCATTTCCACGCAGCCCAGCCTGAGCGCACAGAATGAAGAGGAAACCGGAGGTGAAGTCCATGCTGGCGGAACAGCGGGCGGAAAAAATTATGACGGAGCTCAGCGCGCGGCGGACGGTCAGCGTGACGGATCTCTGTCTTGTGACAGGGGCCTCCGAGGCCACCATCCGCCGGGATCTGAACGCCCTGGCCCGTCAGGGCAGGCTGAGCAAGGTCCACGGCGGCGCGACGCTGCCGGGAGGCGAGTTTTACGGCGAGGAACCGGACATGGAGACCAAGCGGCGGCTGTACACCGAAGAAAAGGACCGGATTGCCCGGTACGCCGCCGGACTGGTGCAGGACGACGACATTGTATTCATGGACGCGGGAACCACGGTGCTGCGCATGGCGGAGCATCTTCAGCCCTCCGGCGCGCTGTTCCTCTCCAACAGTCCGGAGTGCGCCTGCCGTCTGCTGGAGCGGAATCTGCGGACCTATGTGCTGGGCGGGATGATGAAGCCCGGCACCATGGCCGTCACAGGGGCGGAGGCCATGGAGGGCCTGCGGCGCTATCATTTCACCAAGGCCTTTCTGGGGGTCAACGGCATCACCATCGGCCAGGGCTTCACCACGCCGGACCCGGAGGAGGCGGCGGTGAAGACGCTGGCGGCCTCCCGGGCCCGGACCGTCTACGTGCTGGCGGACGCCAGCAAATTCGGCCGGGTAACGGCGGCGTCCATGTTTCCCATCGAGGCGGCCCGGGTCATCACGGACCGGCTCCCCAATCAGCAGTACCGAAACTATACGGAGATCAGGGAGGTTTAGGCTGTGGTCTGCACGGTGACATTCAATCCCGCCCTGGATTATGTGCTGCGCATGGATACCTTCCGCCCCGGCGCGCTGAACCGCAGCAAAAGCGAGGAACTTCAGTGCGGCGGCAAGGGCGTCAATGTATCCATCGTCCTGCACAATCTGGGCATCGAAACGACAGCCCTGGGCTTTCTGGCGGGCTTCACCGGTCAGGCATTGGACCAGGGGCTCCGCCGGGCCGGCGTGCGGACGGACTTCATCTGGCTGGACGAGGGCTATACCCGGGTCAATCTGAAAATCAAGGCCGGTCAGGAGACGGAGATCAACAACCCCGGCCCCCCCATCCCCCCCTCGGCTCTGGAGGCCCTTTTTCAGAAGCTGGACCGGCTGAGGGCGGGGGACATTCTGGTGCTGGCGGGCTCCGTGCCCATTCCCTCGCCGGAGGACGTCTGCCGCCGCCTCCTGACCCGGCTGGAGGGCCGGGACATCCTGACAGTCATCGACGCCGCCGGGCCGCCGCTGCGGGCGGCGCTGCCCTGCCGCCCCTTTCTGGTGAAGCCCAACAGCCTGGAGCTGGGAGAGTTTTTCGGAGCCGGGGGTCCCCTGACGGAGGAGGCGGAGGTCCTCTCCTGCGCCCGGCAGCTTCAGGCCCAGGGGGCCCGGAACGTGCTGGTGTCCATGGCGGGGGACGGGTCTCTCCTGCTGGACGAGACCGGCGTCAGCCGCCGTCTGGGGGTTCCCCCGGGGCAGGTCCGCAACTCCGTGGGGGCCGGGGATTCCATGGTGGCCGGCTTTCTGGCCGGCTGGCTGGAATCCGGGTCCTATGAGACCGCCCACCGCATGGGCGCCGCCGCCGGGTCCGCCACCGCCTTTTCCGACCGGCTGGCCACGGGGCCGGAGATCCGGGCCCTGCTGAATGCCTTTTAATGGGAATCAAGCCGCGGCCCCTGAAAAGGACCCGGCTGATTATAAGAACCTGTATCCACAACCGCTGAACGCTGTCTGAGCGGTCTTTTTCCCGCCATACCGCGTCGGTTTCCCCTGCAATCCGTCAGGATTGCTGCGGGCGCAAAAGGCCTCCTTGTCTGACGGGAAAAATCCTCGCCCATCCAGCATCCCCCGGCTATGAATACAGGTTCTAAATTGATATGAGAAAGGAAGAAACGCAATGAAAGAAAGAGTCCAAAAATTTGGACGGTTCCTCAGCGGCATGGTCATGCCTAACATCGGCGCGTTCATCGCCTGGGGCCTCATCGCGGCCCTGTTCATCCCCGACGGCTGGCTGGGCTGGTGGGGTCCCGCCGAGAAAATCAACTCCATGGTGGGTCCCATGCTCCGTTTCCTGCTGCCCATCCTGATCGGCTACACCGGCGGCAAGGCCGTGGGCGGCCAGAAGGGCGCGGTCACCGGCGCTTTGGCCACCCTGGGCACCATCGCCGCCACGGAGAGCACCATGTTCATCGGGGCCATGATCTGCGGCCCCCTGGGCGGCTGGTGCATCAAGAAGTTCGACAAGGCCATGGAGGGCCATATCCCCGCGGGCTTCGAAATGGTGGTCAATAACTTCTCCGTGGGCATCATCGGCGGCGTCCTGTCCGTGCTGTCCATCTTCGTCATCGGCCCGGTGTGCGTCCAGATCACCGACATCCTGGGCCAGGGCGTTCAGTTCCTGGTGGACCGGAGCCTGCTGCCCCTCACCGCCGTTCTGGTGGAGCCCGCCAAGGTCCTCTTCCTGAACAACGCCATCAACCACGGTGTATTCACCCCCATCGGCACGAAAGAGGCCGCCGAGCTGGGCAAGTCCATCCTCTTCATGATTGAGTCCAACCCCGGCCCCGGCCTGGGCCTGCTGCTGGCCTACTGCGTGGCGGGCAAGGGCGAAACCCGCTCCTCCGCCGGCGCCGCCGCCGTCATCCAGTTTGTGGGCGGCATCCACGAGATTTACTTCCCCTATATCCTGATGAATCCCATCGTGATTCTGGGACCCATGGTGGGCAACATCGTGGGCATCTTCACCCTCTCCGCCCTGGGCGGCGGCCTGGCGGCCGCGGCCTCTCCCGGCAGCATCATCGCGGAAATGCTCATGACCCCCAAGGGCGGCTACTTCGCCAACATCGCCGGCATCGGCATCGCCGCCGTGGTCAGCTTCCTGATCTCCGTGTTCCTGCTGAAGTTCTTCGGCAAGGACGCCGACCTGGCCGAGGCACAGGCCCAGGTGGCCGCCTCCAAGGCCGCCAGCAAGGGCCAGCCCGCCGCGTCCGGCAGCAGCACCGGCGCGTCCGTGTCCCCCAAGGATGTAAAGAAGATTGTCTTCGCCTGCGACGCGGGCATGGGCTCCTCCGCCATGGGGGCCACCATGCTCCGGAACAAGCTCAAGGACGCCGGTATCACCGACATTGAGGTGGTCCACGCCCCTGTCTCCGAGATTCCCAAGGACTGCCAGATCGTCGTCACTCACCACGAGCTGGCCCACCGGGCCACGGCCAGCAACCCCGGCGCACGGGTCATCCCCATCAAGAACTTCATGGGCGCCCCTGAGTACGCCACCCTGGTCACCGAGCTGGCGGAGGGCCGCAAGGGCGGTTCCGCCCCTGCCGAAGAAACCGCCGGTGATACCGGCTCTGCCGCCGCCTCCGGCGCGGTTCTCCTGGAGAAGAAGAACATCATCCTGAACTGCAAGCCCGTCACTCCCCAGGAGGCCATCCGGGCCTGCGGGAAGCTGATGGTGGAAAGCGGCTATGTGGAAGAGGGCTATGTGGAGGGCATGATCGCCCGGGAGGAGGAATTCTCCCTGGCCATCGGCAACCATGTGGCCATCCCCCACGGCATTGAGTCCGTCAAAAAGCTCATCAAAAAGACCGGCATCGTGGTCATGACCTATCCCGAGGGCATCGAGTGGGGCGACGACGTGGTGAAGCTGGTGGTTGGCATCGCCGCCAAGGGCGACGAACACCTGGAGATTCTGGGCCGCATCGTGGAGGTGGCCGACACCGACGAGGCCACCGACGCCCTGGTAAACGGAGCCAACGCCGGAGACCTCTATCAGAAGCTCAACGGCTTGAGCTGATTCCCCTCCCCCAAAAAGCACCCCAGGCAGAGGAGCCGGAGCCTCCGGACCGCGCTTTTCAGGCAGGCAGTCTCCGGCTCCTCTTTCCCGATTCCCGCAGCAATCGTCGAAATGAACGGCGTGGGGGCGGCTCCCGTCCCCACGCCGGGAATTTTGAGGTCTGCCATCATTCCCAGAAAGGACCGACCGAGATGAAGTCAAAGGGTGTGCGTCTGTACGGCGCTTACGACATCCGCCTGGAGGAATTCGACCTGCCGGAAATCAGAGACGACGAGATTCTGGTGCGGGTCATGAGCGACAGCATCTGCATGTCCACCTACAAGCTCCTGGTCCAGGGCCAGGCCCACAGGCGCTGTCCCCCGGACGTGGACACCCGCCCGGTTCTGATCGGGCACGAGTTTGCCGGGGACATTGTGAAGGTGGGCAGAAAGTGGCAAAACGAATTCCGTCCCGGGGAGAAATTCGCCCAGCAGCCCGCCCTGAACTACAAGGGGAGCCTGGCGTCCCCCGGATACTCCTATCCCTTCTTCGGCGGCGCGTGCACCTACTGCATTGTTCCGCCGGAGGTGATGGAACTGGGCTATCTGCTCCACTACGAGGGCGAGAGCTATTTTGAGGCCAGCCTGGGGGAGCCCATGAGCTGCATCGTCGGGGGATACTACGGCAATTACCACACCAACAAAGTGGACCACCGGCATTCCATCGGCATCAAGGCCGGAGGCCGGGTCCTCATCATGGGCGGCTGCGGCCCCATGGGCCTGGGGGCCATTGAGTATCCCCTGGTGCTGGAAAACAAGCCCGCACTGATTGTGGTAACGGACCTGTCCGACGAACGCATCGCCCGGGCCCGGCGCTTCATCTCCGAGGAGGAGGCCGCCCGCCGGGGCGTGAGGCTGGTCTACATAAATCCCCTTCACTGTGAGGACGAATTCTCCACCCTGATGGACCTGACCGGCGGAATGGGCTACGACGACATCTTTGTGTTCAACGCCATCCGCGCCCTGGCGGAGATGGGGGACAGGCTGCTGGGCTACGACGGGTGTATGAATTTCTTCTCCGGACCCACCAGCAGGGAATTTTCCGCCACCATCAATCTCTACAACTGCCACTACTCATCCACCCACATTCTGGGCACCACCGGCGGAAACACCGCCGACCTGAAGGAGGCCATCCAATTGGCCTCCGAGGGGAAAATCCGTCCCGCCGTCATGGTCACCCATGTGGGGGGCATGGACTCCATCGCGGAGACCACCCGGAATCTCCCCGGCATCCCCGGCGGAAAAAAGCTGGCCTACACCCAGTTTGACATGCCCATGACCGCCATCGACGACTTCCGCCGGAAGGGAGAAGAAAATCCCCTCTTCACCCGTCTGGCCGACTGCTGCGACGCCCACGGCGGCCTGTGGAACTCCGAGGCGGAACAGATTCTGTTCCGGCACTTCGGCGTGCCGGCGGCAGGCGCGGCCCCATACTGAAAGCAAACAGGCGCGGAACCGCTGCGGTTCCGCGCCTGTTTTCAGCGCCCTCCGGAGGCCGGCGGGCCCCCAGGGGACTCCGCGCCCCGGGCGGGGCTTCCTTTCCCATCTCCTCCGGCGCTCTGCCGTCACCGCAGCCGAAAAGAAGCATCTTCTTTTCAGCAAAAGCGGCGACGATTCGCCGCCCAGACCGCCAAGCGGCCTTGCGGCGGGCTTCACAGCCAGCCCAGAGAGTGTACCCGCCATCGGCTTTGCCGCCGTGGGTAAAACCGGTATCTGCCGGTGTTCAGCTGTGCCGGCTCTACGGCTCCTGCTCCGCCAGGCGGCGGCGGTACCAGGCATAGCCGTCCCCGGTGAGGCTGGTGCCGCCCCGGCCCCGGCCCACCGCCAGCCACCCGGCGTCCTGAAACGACCTCAAAATCAGGCGGACCTCATGCTCGGAGATGGGAACCCCCAGCTCTCCGCAGGCGGAGACGATGCCCTGCCGCCCAATGCCCCGGCGGGCGGGATACCGCTCCCCCAGCACCCGGAGCACCGCCCAGTCCAGGGGCGGGTCGGGCTCGGAGCGCTCCGCCATCTGGACGGCGCCTCTGAACTGCTCTGGCAGGTCCTCCAGCTCGATGACCCTGCGGCCCATATAGTGGAGATATTCCATGCAGTTTTTCAGCTCCCGGATGTTCCCCGGCCACTTGTACTGAACCAGCGCCGCCTGAACCTGGGCGCTCATGATGAACCTGCTGCCGAACTGACCGCAGAAGGCCTCCGCCAGCGGCAGGATGTCCTCCCGCCGTTCCCGCAGGGCGGGAATGTGCAGGGGGATGACGTTCAGCCGGTAGTAGAGGTCCCGGCGGAAGCTCCCCTGCCGCACCCTGGCAAAAAGGTCCTCGTTGGTGGAGGAGAGAATGCGGACGTCCACCGGAATGGGCTCCACGGACCCGATGCGGACCACCTCCCGTTCCTGGAGCACCCGGAGGAGCTTGGCCTGAAGGGCGGGGCTGGTGGTCTCAATCTCGTCCAGAAACAGCGTGCCCTGGTGGGCGCACTCAAAGAACCCGGGCCGCCCGCCCTTCTTCGCTCCGGTAAAAGCCCCCTCCACATAGCCGAAGAGCTCGCTTTCCAGCAGCGTTTCCGTCAGGGCCGCGCAGTTGACGGCGATAAAAGGCCGGTGCTTCCGGGGCGAGGCGTTATGGATGGCCTGAGCGAAGAGCTCCTTGCCGGTGCCGCTCTCCCCGTCCAGCATGATGGAGGCGGCGCCCCCCGCCATGCGCCGGGCAATCTCCCGGGCCTTCCGGATGGCCGGGCTGCTTCCCACGATATCCTGAAAGGTATACCGGGCCCGGCCGCTTCTGGGGGCCTTTTGCAGGCGCAGAAGGGCCTGACAGCTCTCCTCCTCCTGAAAGCGCCGGAACACGGCGAAGGCCCCCAGGGACCGCCCCCGGATGCCCAGGGATTTGACGGACACCCCCAGATCCTGACCCAGGACGCTCAGCAGCCGGGGGGCGTCCTCTGAGGGGGTCAGGGGCAGCTCCGGCAGCACCTCCGCCGCCGGGGCCCCCAGCACCTGTTCCTGGGTGACGCAGAGCAGCTCCTGAGCCGCCCGGTTCATCAAGGTGACAATCCCCTCCTCGTCCACACAGACAATGCCGCTGTCCAGGGCGTTCAGAATCAGCTCCAGCTTGTTTTCCATGCTCAGGTTGCGGTAGGAAATCTTTTGCAGGGAGTAGTCCACCTCGGCCAGGGCGGCGGTGTAGCCGGCAAATTGGGCACTCTCCAAAAACTGCGCGGCTCCCAGCTTCAGGGCCAGCTCGCAGACGGTATTGGCTGTGAGCCAGCGGGCTCCCAGGTCCACCGCCGGCATCCCCGGCGGGGCCATGTCCAGGTCGCCGGGGGCAAACGCCACCTCCGCCTGCGGCACGGTCTCAATCTCCGGGTAATAGGGGAAAAACTCGATGTTGGAGATGCCCAGGTGATAGAGCTGGGCAATGCTCTCCATGGCCATGTGGCGGGTCTGGTTGGCCAGCAGGGCCCTGGTGCCCTTGGGATAGGCCCGCAGTATCTCCAGGGCCTTTTTCGTGAAGGTGACGGCGGAGCGCACGGTCCGGGACTCCGGCGGAAGATAGCGCCGCGCCCAGCTGTTCCGCATCAGGTCGTAATCCGTGGCGGTATTCAGGTACAGGTCGCAGCTTCGCAGCTCCCGCAGGGTTCCGGCCTCCAGACTGTACCGTTCCACCTCCGCCACGCCGTCAAACAGTCCGGCCAGCAGCTGCCCATAGAAATCCGCCATGCACCGGCGGCGGGAAATAATGCCGAGGGTCTTCACCGCTCCGCCTCCTCTCCTGGTTTCCTCTGATTATAAAAAAGCGCCGCCGGGCTGTCAACTGCCGGAGCTTCTTCAAGGATGTCCATTCACACATTTTATTGTCACCGCAGTTGAAAAGAAGCATCCGCTTCTTTTCAACAAGTGCGGCGATGATTCGCCGCACAGGCCGTAAAACGG
>ERZ808037.379-NODE-379-length-43744-cov-14.903611_pt1 | contig 43744 bp, 39 predicted proteins | sample MGYA00380190_ERZ808037 | MGnify/ENA primary metagenome ERZ808037 (study PRJEB31490, sample SAMN06133399) | mouse gut metagenome | isolation source: J9 | host: mice | place: China: Chengdu | collected 2015-05 ...
AGGCAATTTCCTTGAAGAATTGCTTGATTTTTTTCAATTATGAGGTATAATATAAATGAACTTAAAGGGTTCGTATACATATGAAAAATAACGATGGAATACCTATAGCAATCCGAACCATATAAGGTTGGACAGCTATAGGTATTTTTCATTTTTTCTTGATTTTATGCGAATTTCAGGATTTTATATGTTCAATTCAAATTGGACATGAAAGTCGAAAAAGTGTAAAATAGAAAATGAAAAGATAAAAACTAATAAATCTGAACCTTTCTGTCTAACATTAATGATTTGATTTGTTGGTTTGTTTACTGGAAAATTCAAGTTTTCTTCTTAGAAGTGTCTTGTAAAATGTTTTGACTATGTTATAATCGAATTGACAAATAGTAATTTGATGAGGGGTTGTGTATGAAAGAAAGAATAGCAAACTTGTATAATGAAGATAATAATATTGCTTATAAAACATTATTAGAATTAGAAGCTATAACTGCTGAATCAAATGAGTTGTATAGTTATTTTAAAGATTTGTTAGAATTGTTAAATAATGAAAAAACATTTGTTAGAGTTCGGGGATTTAGATTAATTTGTTGTTTAGCAAAGTGGGATAATGAAAATAAGATAAATAAAAATATAGATATTATTCTAAAAGAGTTAGAAGATGAAAAAGGAACATCTGTAAGGCAATGTTTAGAAAAACTTAATTTGATTTTAATGTATAAAATTGAACTTACAGATATTATAGAAAACAAAGTAAGAAATTTAGATTTGTCTAAATATAAAGAAAGTATGCAATCTTTAATCAAGAAAGATATAGATTATATTTTGGAACATCTATAACACAAATTCCAATTTGTTTTTAAGTATATATAAATTAAAGGGTTCAAATCCATACACAAAATTGCAAAATACATCTTTTTTGTATTCTTCAGACAAAGAGTCGAAATCCGAACTTTGTCATCATTGGTGATACATTCGGATTTCTTTTTTATATCTAAATTAAGGCAAAAGTTAAGGCAGGTAGTTTTGTGCTACCTGCCTGTTGTTATATATTAATCCTGTTTTTCAAAATACTCTTGAATACTTGGGAAGATTAATTTTGCCATTGACATTGTTATGTCTTTCGGAACATCCCTGATAAATATATCCGTATTGTCAATCGGTATGTTTTCAAATTCAAATTTATTTTTTGCTGCCATACGGCAACAGGGCTTTTATTTGTTTTCCGTTTCGCCTCCTTTAAAGTATATTGGTTGAAATGTTAAATTGTTTCATATACTTTCCCTTTCTGCACGATTGTGCTATTTTGGTAAAACACACAATATCACAAATTTATTGATTTGTCCAGTAAAAATGGAATCGAATAAAAAATTTGCATTTTGGGATAACTTTTTGGTATCAAAAATAATGTGAGAAAAGCTTGATATTAGGTAGGTTTTCATTGACTTTGGGCTCAAAAAATTTTAATTTTGATACCAAAACGAATTCGTGGATGTGCATTTTGGGCTCAAAATAAAATGTCCGAAAAGCGTTGCTTTTCGGTGTGTTTCGGCTGGGCAATAAAGATTTTTATGCCCAGCCTTTATCCTGCTTTTTTTCGGCCAATGAATTTTGGTCGATTTTTATACCTATAATTATAAAAAATTAAGATAAACTTAAGACAGATAATATTGCATACAATATTGTTATTATATATAATTTTTATGAAAGAGGGTGCCAAATGATAAATAAAATAATGCTTGTCGATGATGAGCCGGATATATTGAATTTGCTTGAAAAATCTTTAAACCTTGAGGGGTTTCATAACATTACTAAGATTGATAACGGATGTTCTGCAGTAGATACCTGCAAAAAAATTCATCCTGACATAATTATTTTGGATGTTATGCTGCCTGATATTGATGGTTATGAAGTATGCAAGCAAATCCGTGAATTTTCCCATTGTCCTATTTTATTTCTTTCTGCCAAAAATGATGAGCTTGATAAAATACTCGGTTTGGCAGTTGGCGGAGATGATTATGTAACAAAGCCATTCAGTCCTAAAGAAATTGCGTACAGAGTGAAAGCACAGCTGCGCCGTGCGGAATACAGGCAAGCACCAATACAAAATTATTCAATAAAAATCGGTGAACTGATGATAGATACTGACGGTTGCAGAGTGATGAAAAATGACAAGGAAATCGAACTGACCGCAAGAGAATTTGAAATTCTGCAACATTTAGCAGAAAATGTGGGACGAGTAATCAGCAGAGAACGATTGTATGAAACGGTTTGGGGCGAGGATAGCTTTGGCTGTGATAATACAATGATGGTGCATATTCGCCATCTGCGTGAAAAGTTAGAAGAAAATCCTGCCGCACCAAACTATATTATCACAGTGAAAGGCTTGGGCTATAAGTTGGTAAATCCATATGAAAAATAAAAAGAAATTATATCTGTTTTTTCTGATATCTATTTTCTCAATATTACTGTTTCTTGCCGGACGGTCTTTGTCTATACTTCAGATGGGAAGACGACCTCTATTCATCATCTTTTTTATTATGGCTATATGCGGACTTTGGCTTATCCTGCATCTTAGTAAAATAAAAAAAGGTATAGAGAATGTTTCACAGCGCACCTATACGAAGCTGCCGGAAAAAGGCATATTCAGTGATGTTTATTGTGCTCTTAATAAACTGGATATTGAAATCCGTAACAGTGATAAGGTGCAGAAAGAAACGGAACGAGTACGCAGTGAATGGATTGCAAATATCACACACGATTTGAAAACACCGCTTTCACCGATTAAAGGTTATGCAGAATTGCTGACCTCAAATGCTGAAATTGACAAGGAAACGATTCAGGAATATGGTGAGATTATCCTGAAAAATGTGAATCACACAGAAAAGCTGATTAATGATTTGAAGTTGACATATCAGCTTGATTCAGGTGCAATGCCGTTTCAGCCGCAATCAGTAAATCTTGTGCGGTATATGAAAGAATTGGTAATTGATATTGTGAATGACCCAGCCTTTAAGGATAGAGATATTGCATTTGAAAGTAAAGTTCAGGACTTAGAAATTCATATTGATACGGATTTATTTCGCCGTGCGATGAACAATCTTATCATTAATGCACTTACACATAACCCACAGGAAACAAAGGTGAAAATAAGTGTTGATATGAACGTTGATAAAGAAGCCTGCATTTGTATTTCCGATAACGGAACAGGTATGAGCGAAGAGGAACAGGTAGAACTGTTTAACCGATATTACAGAGGTACAAACACAAAAGAAAAGCCTGAGGGAAGCGGACTTGGTCTAGCCATTGCAAAGCAGATTATAACACTTCATAATGGTGATATTGCTGTTAACAGCAAATTGAATGAGGGCACACAATTTACTAATATTCTTCCGTTAGAAAACAACAGCTTAAGGTTAAATTAAGATACAGAAAAGAACAGCCTAAGATAGATGATTTATGATATAGGCAATGAATAGTAATTCAAAGCAAAGCTCAGATTACTATTTGTTACTAATCATAGGTCATCTATTTTTTATGCCTATAAATAATGAACAGGAGGTTTTCTGTATGGAATTACAATTACAAAATTTAAGCAAACAGTACGGAGATAAATGTGCTGTGGGCAATGTAAGCGTCAGTCTGAAGCCAGGTGTATATGGTCTGCTTGGGGCGAACGGCGCAGGAAAAACAACATTGATGCGAATGATATGCGGTGTTTTGAAGCCGACCTCAGGCAGTATTACATTGAATGGAAAAACAATTGAAGAACTTGGAGAGAAATACTATACCCATTTGGGCTATATGCCGCAGTATTTCGGCTTTTATCCCGATTTTACCGCAAGAGAGTTTATGCTGTATATGGCGGCAGTTAAGGGGCTTGGCAAAAGCAAGGCAAAAAGGCGAACGGAGGAATTGCTGAAAATGGTAAATCTGTCCGATGTCGCAGATAAAAAAATCAAGTCCTATTCAGGCGGTATGAAGCAGCGTTTGGGTATAGCACAGGCAGAGCTCGGCAATCCATCTATTCTCATATTGGATGAGCCCACTGCAGGGCTTGACCCAAAGGAGCGAGTGCGTTTCAGAAATCTGATATCTGATTTTGCAAAAGAAAAAATCGTTATCTTATCCACGCATATTGTTTCGGATGTTTCCTATATTGCGGATACGATTTTGATGATGAAAAAAGGTCAGATTCTTTTGCAGGAGCCTATGGCTACTGTTACGGACAGTATCAGAGGTAAGGTGTGGGAGCTTTTGGTTGACGAAAGAACTGCCGCAGAGTACAGCAGGCAGTTTTCCGTTGTCAATCTTCATCACGAAAACAATATGGTGCGTCTGCGTATTGTGGATGAAACTGCACCGAGTATAAATGCACAAACCGTAGAGCCGAGCTTAGAGGATTTATTCTTATACCATTTCGGCGAAGAACAGGAGGGAAAATAATATGCTTATTAAATATGAATTTTTAAAAATACTGCGTAAAAAATCCACTTTAATTGTAATGGCAATCAGCCTGATTTTAACAGGTGTTCTTTTCGGTTTGCCGATTATGCAATTCCAAACCTACAATCAGGACGGTGTGATAAAAGGATCACAGGGTATTGCTTATGAAAAGGAGCAGTATGAAAAATTTTCTGTTCCGTTGACAGAAGAATATGTAACCAAAACCATAAAAGAAGTGCAGGCACTTTTTGAAAATCCTGATAATGTCGGAACTGACGGCAATGAAAAATTCCTAATTGGTGATGCCTATTGGAACGGTATTGCACCAAGAGAAAAGCTGCTGAATATGATTGCAAGCACTTACAGTGCGCCGAATGAATTTAAGTCTTATAGTGCGCTTGCGGATTTGGATATAACAGACGGAGCAAATTTTTATCAGGCGATGGAATCCAAAAATGAAGCCCTGTTGAATATGTCGTCAAGAGGATTGACGGATATTATGAAGGCTGGAATGTAATTATAAGCAGTTTTGAACTGCTTATGTTTGCGATACTTGCTATCTGTATTGTGATTGCTCCTGTATTTTCAGGTGAATACCAATCGGGAACGGATGCGGTAATCCTGTCTGCCAAGTATGGAAAAACTAAATTGACAACAGGCAAAATCATTGCGTCACTCTTATTCGGTACAATCGCATTTGCTCTTCATATTCTTGTGGCGTGCGGCTTGCCGCTTATCGCATTTGGCACAGACGGCTGGAATTTGCCGTTGCAGATAGCCAATACAACCGTGCCGTATTCCTTAACATTTCTGCAGGCAGTTCTTATGAATATCGGCATTGTTTATCTAATACTGCTTGCTATGATTAGTCTGACACTGCTGCTGTCAGCAAAAATGAAAACACCATATCTTGTACTGATTGTGCTTGTGCCGATACTTTTTATTCCTATGTTTTTAACACCAAACGGCACAACAGGAATTTATAATCTGATTTTGTTTTTACTTCCATACCGTGCAACTATGCCGGAACTTGGAAAGTATATTTCCTATCAGTTCGGAGGTGTGGTTTTGGATGCAATTTCTGTCAGGGCAATTTTGTATACATTGCTGACAGTGATTATGCTGCCATTGGCAAGATTAGGCTTTAAGAAACATCAGGTTGCATAAGGAGAGAAAATTATGAAAAAGAAAAAAATTATGATTATTGGTGTAATTGCTGTTTTAATCATTGTGTTTGTCGGCATAGCCGCAGTCAGCCAGTCCTCAAAAATGTCCGAAAAATCGTTTGATGCTGTTGTTCAGAAAGTCGTTATGCAGCCTGACGGAGAAGTTCGTCTGATTGTTGAGCGAACAACCGAAATCTATGGCGACCCCGTCAATTCTCTTGGCATTAGTAAAGATACAAAACTGCTTGATGCAGATGGTAATGAGATATCAGTTGATGATTTCCTACAAGGTAGTAAAGTTACAGTGAAACTTAAAGATGCCTTTATAGAAGAAACACTGTTTTACTATCCGACTGTTTATGAGATAACATTAATTAGTAACTAAAGATAATAATATTTAAAAGTGACCGCATTTTATGTGGTCACTTTTTTTGTAAATATTACAGAATAAAAAAATTCCAATTATTTTTGTTACATTTTACATTTTTCGACACTTATATTATATGAGGGCGGAATATGTAATTTTTTATTGTCAAGACATTAAAATGATACATTTTTGTCGAAAAAATGTGCAGTTTTGTAATCTGTATTGACAATTGGGTGAATTTATAAGAAATTTATCTTAGAGTAATTATACATAAATTATACGAAATAAGTAAGAAGGTATTAATATGGCTAGTAAGAATAAACTATCTATTTATTTAATAAAAAATGAAATCACCGATATATCAAATATATTTAAAGATTTTGATAAGATAATAGAATTCAATAAATATGACGAAAACACGGTTGCATATTGTTTGCCGTCATATATTCACGAACCAGCTTGGATGAAAGGCTTTTTTAAAGAAGATGGAAAAGATCTTATAAAACAATCAAGTGCCAGACTTGTTTTAATAAAGAAACTTAAAATTGGTGAAGAGGAAAGATTTTTTGCATTAACTTTTGGTTATTCAAAATATATGTTTCAGGATGATGTTTTAGAGGAACAGTTTGGTTTAAAAATAATATTAAACAGTATTGAAAATGATCAGATTAGACGAATATCAAAGACTAGCGTAGGTTCTAATTTAAAACAAAGTAATGAACAACTTCCTAAAAGTAGTTACATTTCTGAGTTTGGGTTTGATGTGAATCGAGATTTAATGAAAAATATTAGTGGAAAGTCTGAAGATGATATGTTTGAAAAATGTATTCTTACTGGGGGCGATGTATTTAGTGTAAATGTAGAAAGAAATATTAATGATATAGATGAATTTTTGAAATTTTGTTATAGAAGATATAAGGAGACTAAGTATTTAAAAAATTTTTCTTGGGTTGATAATATTAAATATGTTAAAGATAAAAAGCTTATTAAAGAATTGAATTCAAAATTAATTGAATTAATTAATAATAAAGAATTTGATAAAGTATGGATGGCTGTACCGGAAGTTGTCAATTGGGAAAATATTAAAGAATTTAAAGTGTCTGGATTGGATGAACATTTAAATGATATATACATAGATAGAGTAATTGATTCTCTTAGAAATGATTTGACTGATATTGAACAGTTGAAAGCTAAACGAATTGTTGCAATATCTAGTAAAGATGAGCATCAAGGTGTATATGAATGGAATTCATATAAATGTACTATTGCTGAGATAGAAGTAAACGGACAGGCTTATTGTTTAAATAATGGAAAATGGTATAAAATTAATCAAGATTTTGTCAGTAATATAAATAATCGTTACTCAAGCATAGAACTACTTAATGATAGCTTTATAGACTTTAATGAAAAAGATCATATAAATGAAGATAAATACAATGATGCCTTGGTAGATTCATTAGATAATGCTGTTTTGGTTCATAAATATAAGATTTCTATAGGAGGCGGTTCTGGAAATAACATAGAGCCGTGCGATGTTTTTTGGAATAATAAATTCATTCACATAAAAAGAAATAGTGGTTCCAGTAATTTAAGCCATTTATTTAATCAGGCTTTAGTATCAAGTCAAGTGTTGCTTGATATAGCAAGTAGAAATCAATTTAGAGATAAATTAAAAAAAGCAGGTGAATCTGATATTATTCCAGAATCTTTTCAATCTAGTAATTATGAAATTGTAATAGCGATAATTAATAAATTTAATGATGATATTCCTAAAATACCATTTTTTAGTAAAGTATCATTATGTTTTGCAGTTACGAATATGCAAAATTATGGATATAAAGTAAAATTAAAGAATATTAAAATTGTGTAGTAAAAATTCAATTTTATAGATATTATTCAATGAAGTAGTGAATTATATCATAATTGTTATATTTAATAATATTTTCATGGAGGATTTAAAATGAGTATACAAATGAAAGTTGCAGATGAAATTGCAAAAAAGTATGGTAATAGGAATTGCACTGGTCATATTTGGGAGAAAGAATACGAGTTAGGTGCAAGTACAGGTGATTATCGATGCAAAGTTTGTGGAGCAACCATATGGGAAGGCGATTTGAAAAAAGAAAATAATAGTAAATAATGATTTGTATTAATCTAAGTATTCTAATGTATAGAGTGATAGGTTTTTTGAATTAAATTAATGTTTTAAAATGTATATTTAATAATTGTATATAAAAATATTTAAGGAAGTGGGATAATTATGCAATGAATATAGGAGACATCATTGAAAATAAATATGAAATTTTATCTTTAATAGGTCAAGGCGGATTGTCTAAAGTATACTTAGCATTAGATAAAAAAGTTAATAAAACGTGGGCAATTAAAGTTATTAATAAATCAGAAAAGTTATACTATGAATCAATACGAACAGAAACCAAAATGTTATCAAGTTTAAACCATTCTAATATTCCTAGAATTGTTGATATTATTGAATATGAATCTGAAATAATAATAGTTATGGATTATATTGAGGGTGAATCAATTGACAAAGTATTAAGTTATTCGTTGATGAGTGTGAATGAAGTTATGAAAATCGCTAGTCAACTTATTAATGTATTTGAATATCTCCATTCTCATAATATAATTTATGGGGATTTGAAACCTGCTAATATAATGTTAAAACCTGATTTCCAAATTATGCTTGTTGATTTTGGTATTTCAAAAAAATATATACCAGGGGAATTAAATGATACAGTTTGTTTCGGAACAAAAGGTTATGCAGCACCTGAGCAGTATGGAGATAGAGGTCAATCTGATAAAAGGACAGATATTTATTCATTTGGAGTAACAATGTTTCAAATGTTAACAGGTATTTCTCCTCATGAGTATAATTCTACAACATTTTCAGTTAAAGAAATAAATTTTGATTTACCTATAGGTTTAGATAATATAATAAAAAAATGTACTTATATTAATCCTGATGATAGATATCAGAATTTTGAAGAAATTGAATATGATTTTCTTAACATTGATAAAATGGAAAGTAAACAGAATAGTAAAAGTCTTATTCGAAGAATTATCAATATGTTTTCAAAAAACGCAAAAGAGAATTCTTTTAATAAGAGTATTAATCAGTTTAAACCTAATAACATAGAAAAAAATGCAATTCGATTTAAATCAAGTGATTTTGCTGATTATGACGAAACAACAATATTATGTGATAATAGTGACGATAACGATGATTATTATGTTCCACCATCTGTATTTGAAATTAAAAAAACTCGAATTTTTTTATCGTATTGCAATTCGGATTCAGATTTAGCAGATATAATATGTAGTAAATTAGATAGTTATAAATATATTGAAATATCAAGATATACTACAAGTGTTCCCTATAAGGGGAGTTTTATTGAGTTCATGAATGGATTAGATAATCATGATAAAGTAATAATGATTATTAGCGATCAATATTTAAAATCCCGTGCTTGTATGTATGAAGTTGGACAGTTGATAAAATCTTCAGATTTCAAGAAAAAGATTTTATTTATAGTATGCTCAAATAGAGATAAAAAGTTTTACAGAGTTCCTGCGGTGGAAAATATTGAGGCTAAGATTTATGATCCACATGATAGAAATCAATATATAATTTATTGGGAAAATAAATGCAGCGAATTACATGAAGATTTAAATTTAATAAAAGATGAATGTGCCAAAATTGAAACATTAGAAGATATTCGTGATATTAAGAGAATTATTAGTAGTGATATTGGAAGGTTTATGAAGTATTTAACTGATGCAAATGGTATATCATTTAGTGACTTATATGAACATAACTTTTCGGAGTTTCTTGATGATATGAATTTAGTTTAAGTTAGAATTATAGTTCCAGTATTTTTATTTAATAGATATAATAATTCATTTGACAATTTATTGAATGAGCGTTAAGATGCGGGTGAGGTGATGATATGAATGGCGTAATTTATGCAAGATATTCGAGTGATAATCAGCGTGAAGAATCTATTGAAGGTCAGCTGCGTGAATGCAAAGAATTTGCCAATCGCAATGACATAACAATCGTTGATACATATATTGATCGTGCATTTTCAGCCAAAACCGATAATCGCCCATCTTTTCAGAAAATGATTCGTGACAGTACTAAAAATCAGTTTGATGTGATTATCGTTTGGAAGCTTGACCGCTTTGCTCGCAATCGTTATGACTCTGCACACTACAAGGCTCAGCTTCGCAAGAATGGTGTCAAGGTTGTATCTGCAACCGAAGCCATAAGCGAGGGAGCAGAAGGTATTATTCTTGAATCCATGCTTGAAGGAATGGCTGAATACTATTCTGCTGAACTTGCAGAAAAGGTAATTCGTGGTCAAACCGAAAATGCAATGAAGTGCAAATTTAATGGTGGACCGGTCACTTTTGGATACTATATCGACGATGAACAGCACTTTCAGATTGATGTAGAAACTGCACCATATATCACTCAAATTTATAACGCTTATGATAGTGGAATGACAATGAAAGAAATTGCCGTGGATATGAATAGCAAAGGTGTTTCAAATTCTCGTGGTGGCAGATTTACTATTAATATTATCTCAAAAATTCTGTCAAACAGAAGATATATCGGTGAGTATAGATTCCGGGATATAATTGTACCTGATGGTATTCCTGCAATAGTTGACAAAGATTTATTTGACAGAGTTCAAGCAAGTTTAGAGAAGAACAAACACGCTTCTGCAAAGTATAAAGCAGATGATGAATATATCCTTACAACGAAACTGTATTGTGGTAATTGCAAATCTTTTATGGTAGGCGAAAGCGGTACAAATCATCAAGGTTTAACATATCGTTATTACAAGTGTATTGACGCTAAGCGAGGGCGCGGTTGCAGGAAAAAAGCAGTTAAAAAAGACTACATTGAAAGTGCAGTACTTAATGCAGTAGTAGCAGCACTCACAAATGATGATTATATCAATCAGTTAATTGACGCTCTGTTAGAATATCAGAAATCAGAAAATACGGATTTGAAACTTATGCAGCAGCAATTATCAAAAACGAATAAGAAAATTGATAATATGCTGAATGCCATTGAGCAGGGTATTATTACGGATTCAACAAAGCAAAGACTGCAAGAACTTGAAAGCAAGAAAAAGGATATTGAAGTTCAAATAGCACAGGAAGAAATTTCAAAACCAAAATACACAAGAGAACAGTACAAGCAGTTTTTCAATAATGCAAAGGTTGCAGACTTAAAAGATCAACAGCAACGAAAAGCATTGATAAATTATTTCGTAAATGCAGTTGTGTTGTATGATGATTATGCATCGTTCTATCTCAATGAAAACCTATAGCAATCCGAACCATTAAGAGTTGGACAGCTATAGGTATTTTTCATTTTTTCTTGATTTTATGCGGTTTTTAGGCTTTTATATTTATTATTCTAATTGGACATAAAAACGAAAAAAGTTCAAAATAGAAAACCAAAAGATAAAAAATAATATATCTGAACCCTTCTGTCTAAATTAATCATTTGATTTTTTTGCTTGTTTACCGGAAAATTCAAGATCTCGCTTTGCCGGTGTCTTGTATCCGTTTTTCGCATGAGGTCTTTTCTCATTATAAAATATCATATAGTTTTTAACTGCCGTTCTGAATTCATTTACAGAGCGGTATTTTGCTCTGTAAAGTTCTTCTCTTTTTAATGATGAAAAGAATGATTCCATTACAGAATTATCATATGGAACATGTGCTCTTGAAAATGATTGAGTTACGCCCAATGATTTTAAGTATGAGCAAAATGTTTTGGAACGATAATTTGATCCTCGGTCTGTGTGAAAAAGAAGATTTCTTTTCGGTTTGCGGTTTTCATAAGCTTGTTTAAATGTACCTTTGGTTAGTTGTGTGCTGTTTTTATGACTGATACGAAAACCTACAACCATTCTTGAATATAAGTCCAAAATGGCACATATGTAGAATACTTGTTCTTTATATCGAAAATATGTTACATCACTTACCCATATTTCATTTGGACGCGTTGCCGTGAATTCCTGATTAAGATGATTTTTATATTTCTTTTGCTCTTTATCATATAATTCTTTCGCATCTTGTCTTATACTGATTAATCCCATATCTCGCATTAATTCACGAACCATACCAATACTGATGTGATAGCCTTCTTCTTTCATAATGGCTGTGATTTTTGCAGCATCGAAGATTTGATTATTCTCATCATAGATTTCCTGAATTCTGATTCTGAATTCTTCACGACGCTTTGAGTACCAAGTATTATCTCGTTTGTTACGGAATATATGGTTGTAGAAAGTACCACGAGAAACTTTGAGTGCATCACAAATCATATGTACACTGTATTGACCATACAACTCTTCCAATGCGGCAAGTTTAATATCTAATGGAGAATTTGCCGTGAAATCAATATTTTGAAGTATCTCAACAATACCTTCTAAACGAGCAACTTTCTTTTCAAGTGCTCGAAAGTTTCTTAAATTAACTTCTTTCTTTTTACCATTGTTATTCTGATCTTCTTTTATCCAAGAATAAATTGTGCTGCGTGGGATTTGGGAGACAGTAACAATATCCAAAACAGATTCTCCGTTAACATAACGATTAATTATATCTTGTTTTTGTTCATAAGTATATTTGTTCATACTATCATCTCCTTTAGGATAATTATAGCATGATATGTAATTGAAAATATTTTAAACTTTTTGTGTTACCTTTTTCGATTTCCGACACTATATTATAAGGACAAAATTTCGTTATTTTTCAATGTAAAAAGGAAAAATGAAACATTTTTGTCGAAAAAATGTGCAGTTTTGTATTATTTGTTGACAGAAATTGTATAAATCTTTTATTATCAAAAATGGAATGCAGTGTATTGCTCTAAAAAGAGCAAAAAAATATTCATTAATTTATAATTATAAAACTTAGAAAGGTAATTTGAATATGGCACCATATGAAATATTATTATCATTATTTTCTAGTACAGCGTTTACTAGTATTGTAAATTTAATGGTAAGAACCATAATAGACCAAATAATTACTAAAAAAAATAGCAATGTACAAAAATGGCAAGAAGAATTAATTAGATGTATTGACGACACGCAATGTGAATTTGCCAAATGTTATAATTATGAATATTCTAAAGAAAATGGTTCGGTGTTAGGGCCTTTATTGCAATTATATGGCAGTACTGATAGAAATAATGTATTGCTTTCTGATGTATTTATATCGGAATTAATTCATTATACTTTTAAAGTAAGCACAAAAAATGAAATGATTACCATATGGAAAAACATATTTACGAAAACAATATCAAAGAACGAATACAAAGTACTATTAGCAAAAATAAATTTATTGATTGAAAAACCAAATTTATTAAAGAATATTAAAACAAATATTTTTTTGTCATATTGTTGGAAAGATAAAGAATTAGCTAATAATATTGATTCCTTTTTTGAAAATATTGGAATTTCACTAAAACGAGATGTCAATTCTATTGATCAATGGGATAGTATTAGATTATTTATGGATACGATTGTTAAGTCGGATTATGCGATTTTAATCATCAGCGAATCATATTTAAAATCAATAAATTGCATGTATGAAATAACACAATTAATAAAAGATCCTCATTATAGAAATAGAATATTTCCAGTTGTACTTGATAAAAGTATATATACTTTAAATGGTAGAATAAATTATATTACCTATTGGGAAAAAGAATATGACGAAATAAAAGAAAAGTCTAAAAAAATAAAAAACATTGAAAACACATCAGATATTTCAAAAGAACTATTATTTATTCGCAATATTTCAAGTTCAATTAGTGAATTTCTAAGTATAATTAGTGATATGAATAATCCAGACATTGATAATATTAATGAAGCTATTTTATTAAAATTAAAAATGGATAAAATAATTTGAAATGTTTATAGTTATTTTTACCAACTATATAGTATTGATATATAAAAATCTATGTATACTTGAATTCGTAAAGTAGAAAAATGTGAATATGAAATTGTCGAAACTAAAACTATGTAACTATCGTTGTTTTGGAAACAACGAACAAACAATTCCAATCGAAAACATTATATCGTTTATTGGCAACAATAGTTCAGGAAAAACAGCGGCATTATTAGCGTTGAATTGCATGTTTTCGAATAATACTGGTGATCGCATCTTAAAGCGAAGCGACTTTCATCTTCCGAAGAATATGAAACCGGAAGACTTGGAATCACAAGAACTGTATATTGAAGCGGTATTCACTTTTGATGAATTAGAAAACGGAGAAGAAGGCACTTCTTCTGTTCCAGCCTTTTTAAGAGTTTAGTTGTAGATATGCCTGATGGAACACCATATTTACGTATTCGTTTAGAAGCAACCTGGGAAAAATCAGTATTTTGAATGATTGCAAGCATTGTCTCAAGTCGTTGAACTTTTCTGACAAACTTTTGACTTTCTCTATGAATTATTGGAAGAGGAGTGGTTGATTGTTTTTCATTTAACCACTTGTAAGTTGTACTTTTGATATGTTCGTTTTTTTAGATATTATTGATGTTTTAATCCCGCTGTTATAATCTGATATAACTTTTTCTTTAATTTCTTGTGAATATTTCATTTTCTTTCCTTAATTATAAAATTTTTTAAACTTTTTGTGTTACTTTATCCAATTTTCGACACTATATATTATTGTTAAGGAAATAATATGTACAATTTAGTTAAAGCATTGAATAATTTTTGTTTTTTGTTTATTATATAGTTAATTATGAAAAGATTAAGGAGTATTAATTAAGTGAAGAAAAAAGATATTATATTGTCTGATGAGCAACAATTATTTATTGACCAAGCAAAAGAGGGAAAAAATATTCTTGTTGATGCATGTATTGGCAGCGGAAAAACAACCGCTATACAGAGATTGTGTTGTGATTTTCCTGAAAGCGTTAATATTCTTTATCTTACATATAATAAATTATTGAAATTGGATGCTAAATCAAAGATTAAAAATAAAAATGTTTTTGTTACAAATTATCATGGATTTGCATATTATGTTTTACAAAAATATAATATACCCGCAAGCGTTTCGGATTTAATTCAATGTTTTAATTTAAAAAAGCCTGATTTGGATAAGTATGATGTTCTTATAATTGATGAATATCAGGATATTGAACAGGAATTTGCTGAAATGCTTGAATATATTAAATCAACAAATCCTCAAATGCAGATTATTGCAGTTGGTGATATTGATCAGAAAATCTATGACAAGACAACTCTGGATGTTATTAGTTTTATTAATAAGTTTTTAGAAAACCATATTAAACTGCAATTTACAAATTGTTTTAGGATTTCATCAAATTTGGCTGATATGCTTGGTCGTGTTTGGCATAAAAAGATTAATGGTATCAATGAAAACTGTATTGTTGAACAAATGAGTTCAGATGAGGTCGTTGAGTTTTTATCTAAACAAGAGCCTAAAGATATCCTTTGCCTTGGTTCAAGAACAGGTGAATTATCTGATACTTTAAACGAATTAGAGAATAATTATTCAGATAAATTTAATAAAAGGACAGTTTATGCCAGTATTCAGGATGATGATGCCGGAGCAACTAAACCAAAGAAAACATCTGCAATATTTACTACCTTTGACAGTAGTAAAGGCATGGAAAGAAAAATATGTGTTGTTTTTGATTTTACGGAAAGTTACTGGCAAGCACGAATAAAAAAGCCCCAGCAATCTTATGAAATATTAAGAAATATTTTTTGTGTTGCTGCAAGCAGAGGTAAGGAAAGAATTATATTTGTTAAAAATGAGGAATCAATGCTTTCGGAAGAAACTTTATCTATGAAAACAGAAATTAATTTTAAATTTAGCAATGTAAATATTTCCGAAATGTTTGATTTTAAATATAAAGAAGATGTTGAAAAATGTTTTTCTTTATTAAAAACAGAACAACTTGATTATAAAGATTATAATGAAATATATATAAAGAATAATGATGAACTGATTGATTTGTCACCATGTATTGGTATTTATCAGATGGCTGAATTTTTTAATAGTTATGATATAGATAAAGATATCGAACTTGAAAAAATGCTTAGTAAAAATAAAGAAAAATACAATGAAATATTAAAGGAGAATTCAATAGAAAAGAAAATTTTATTTTTAGTATCTGAAGAAACCAAACAAAAAAGATATAGAACGCAGGTAAACACACCGTTTGTTTCTAAAGAAAGCAGAAATAAGCTTATTGACAGATTGAGCGAAAGGTTTTCAGAAAATGAAAATGTTCAGATACAATGTAAAATTCCGTTTTATGATAAAGACGGAAATAAAGTTTTTAATGCAATGGGAATTACCGATGTTGTAAAAGATGATACTGTTTATGAACTTAAATTTGTTTCTGAACTTAAGCATACTCATTTTTTGCAATGTGCCTGTTATATGATTGCTTTGAATCTGGATAAAGGAATTCTTTGGAATACAAGAAATAATAAAGTTTATCAAATAACGATACCAAATAAAGATGAATTTTTGAATTTAGTTACAAATACAATAACAAAAGGATATATAAAAGAATACAATAAACCTAAATTCGCCCTTGTGGATACAGAAACAAATTTTAATGATCAAGTAATGTCAATCGGCATAGTAATTGCTGATACAGAAAACTATCATCCAATAGAAATGAAATATTATATTTTAGAACCAGAGTATAAATTGGGCGGTATGTTTTCAAATGCTTTGCAGATAAAAGATAAGAAACCTGATATGGTGAATACGAGAGAGAATATAATATCAGATATAGAAAATTTATTGCAACAGCATGGAATTCAAGCAATTTTTGCTTATAATGCATCTTTTGATTATAGACATTTGCCTGAATTATCTCATTATAATTGGTATGATATCATGAAGTTAGCAGCATATAAACAGTATAATTCTAAAATTACAGATGATATGGATTGCTATTCTACAGGAAGATTAAAACGCAATTCAGGTGTTGAAGATATGGTGAGGTTGCTTACCAATGATCAATCCTATTATGAAACGCATAATGCATTGTATGATGCAATAGATGAATTGAATATCATGAGACATCTTGGGCAAAAATTTGAAGAGTATAATATTGCAATATACAAATCTAAATCAATTTCCAAGGAGAAAAGCACAGATATAAGTTTAAATTCTTATAAAGAGAATACGATATTTGTTAGGAACGAATTTGGAAATGCTACAGAAGTTAAAGGTACTTCAAAATGTATATATAATGTGGGAGATAAAGTTGAGCATACAGCTTTTGGCATTGGTATTATTCTTTCAATTCAGCCCACAAGAAATGATAATGTACTTGAAGTGGCATTTGAACAAGCAGGTAAGAAAAAACTTATGGCTAATTTTGCAAAATTAACAATGTGTAAGGAATTTGGAAATAAAATAGAGTTGAAAAAAGAAAACGATATATATGGTGGTATCGATAATCAAACGGAAGAATGGAAAAGTAAAAATAATAATAACTGTATTTCTAAAGAAAATATTTATAATAAGAAAGATTTATTCAAAAGAATTTTCAAAAGAAAGAAAAAATAGTATTTTAATATTTATATCATTTTAAATTATTGAAAATTTGATAATTATAAGTACTTTTAATTTTTTTGATTTTATGTATCATTTCAGTTTTAGATATTTTGCCTAAAATCTTTTGAGTCTATATAATTTAAAGGGTTCAAATCCATACACAAAATTGCAAAATACATCTTTTTTGTATTCCTCAAACATATGAAATACCTATAGCAATTTGAACCATATAAGCTATAGGTATTCTTTATTTTGAATATAATTTCAATTAGACATAAAAACTAAAAAGGTTCAAAACAGAAAAATTGTTTACTGAAGATAATAATTGTGCTTACAAATTATTACCGGAACCGGAAATTATGACTACTGAATCAAATGAGTTATATAACTATTTTAATGAATTTAAAAAAGCGTTAAGTAATCCGAAAACATTTATACGAGTTAGAGGATTTAGACTGATCTGCAATTCAGCAAAATAGGATAAATCATAATATTGATATAATATTAAAAGAGTCAGAAAACGAAAAAGGAACATCTATAATACAAATCACAATTCAGGAGTTAAATATGATTAAGTCAAATATAAAAAAAGAGTTTAATTGTGATATAGAAAAATTGTGGAATATTATTACTGACAATACTAATTATACTTGGAGAAGTGATTTGTCAAAAATAGAAATTATTGATGATAAACACTTTATAGAATATGCCCAAAATAATTATCCAACATATTTCACTATTATTTCAAAAGAGAAGCTCGAAGAATATAAATTTGATATAGAAAATACAAAAATTAATGGAAAATGGATAGGAATATTTAAAAAGTTAGATAATGGAAATGTATTATTAGATTTTACAGAGGAAATAGAAACCAATAATTTTGTAATGAAGGTATTAGCAAAACCTTATTTGAAAAGTCAGCAAAAAAGATATATGAAAGATTTAGAAAAAGAATTAAACCGGTAGAACAAATTACAATTTGTCTTTAAGTATAATATAAATTAAAGGGTTCAAATCCATACACAAAATTGCCCAATGCATCTTTTTGTGTGTTCCCCGGACAACAAAAAAACGACAAGTTTTGATAGAGTGAAACTTGTCGTTTAGTTTTTATTTGATGCAGGTGCCATCAAGTCGTACTTGTATATTGCGGCGGCAGATAAAATATTGTAGACAATTCAATTTGATATTGATATAATGATTGCAAAATAAATAATGTTCAATCTGAATTGATAACAGATAAAGGTGAATAGGTATGAATATGAAATGGAATACAAATCTATTAAAGTGGACAAGAAAGCCAAAAAATTGTACTGTAAATGATGATAAAATAGAAATTATTACTGAACCTCATACAGATTTATGGCAAAGAACTTATTACCGTTTTCGTAATGATAATGCTCCTGTTTTGCAAATGGAAACGAATGAAAGATATTTCTCTTTTGCGGTTAAAACAGAGATTGATAGTAAGCATCGTTATGACCAGGCCGGTATTGTGGTGTATTTAGACAGCGAGAATTGGTTGAAAGCTTCGATGGAATATGAAAATGAGGAGATTCAGCGTTTAGGTGCAGTTGTAACGAATAATGGATATTCAGATTGGTCATCAACAGATTTAGATGCATCAATAAAATCTATGTGGTTCCGTCTTAGTCGCAGAGAAGATGATTTTTGTATTGAAAATTCAATAGATGGCGTAAATTATAAACAAATGCGAATTTGTCATATGTTCAATGTTTCAGATATTGTTTCTTTTGGTATATATGCCTGCAGTGCAGAAGATTCATCATTTAAATCAGTGTTTACAAATATGGAAATCACCGATTGCAAATGGCTTGCTCATGATGGTCAAAAACCCGATAAAGAATATTAATTTTATAATTGTTTGTGCACACTGTGATTAAAGAATTCAAATCCATAAGCAAAATTGCTCAAAATATCTTTCTGTGTTCCTCAGACAAACACAAGCGAACAGATTTGTACAAAAGTACAGGTCTGTTTGTTTTTTATATTGTATTAATTTTTGATTATGTTATAATAAAATGTAATTACTGATTTAGATTTTATATTAATATTCAGCTGACAAAATCAGATGAAGCAACGAGGGTGAATTATGAAAATGAAATTTTTTGATAACGATGTAAAATCGGAAGAGATGGCTGTTCAGAGAATATATAATTTTGAGGATTTTGATGCAGTATATGTTGATAGCTCAGACAGGTATCAGCAAAAGGATTATGATAGAATCTTAAACTGCGGGCGAAATAAAAGCATCAACTTGTGGGCATGGAAAAATGATAAGGCTGTGGCTGAATTTGCAATCCTCTGTGCTGATAAAGAGCTCAGTAATGTTTCTGTTAAAGCGTCAGATATAAATGGTGAATCAGGAGCTATTCCGTCCTCTCTTGTTAAGCTTTCATTTGTAAAAGAGGTTAAGGCGTATAACGGTCATGCGGGCTGGTATGCTAACAACCCCGGGAATATAATGCCGCGGGGAAAAAGAGAATATTATCCTGAGGTGATTTATTCTGATGAGCCGATTTCAGTAGGCAAGGATAAATTACAGTTAGTATGGGCAGAAATCAGAATACCTGAAGATATATTGTCAGGGGTTTATCACGGAACAATTACCATCTCTGCCGAAAATACAGAAAAAACGGTTGAGTTAGATTATATTCTTGAGGTACTGGATATAACGATGCCTGATGCGGCAAATTACTTGTTTGATACAGAATATTGGAGTCATCCGTATAATGTTGCATATTATTATGATGTTGAACCTTTTTCAGACAGGCATTTGGAAATTTTGAAACAGCATATGGAGATTTATAAAAATCTTGGCGGTCATGCAGTTACCGCAAGTATTGTCGAAGAGGCATGGGGCGGACAGACCTATGGTTATAACAGAGATATTCACTATCCTTCAATGATAAAGTGGATAAAAACGGCTGATGGCAATTGGAAGTTTGATTATACTCATTTTGATAAGTGGGTTCAGTTAAATAAAAGTATAGGGATTGCTGACAAAATTATATGCTACAGTATGATGCCATGGAAAAATGTTATAAGGTATTATGATGAAGCAAAGAAAAAAGAAATGAAAATGACAGTTAATCCTGCTGTCAGAGAAAAGTATAATAAAGCTTGGTTACCGTTTCTTAAGGAATTTATTTCACACCTTGATGAAATGGATTGGTTTGACAGTACATATATAGGTTTTGACGAGCGCCGTAATATGGAAACGGCACTTGATTTGATTTCAACAGTTAAAAATAAGAATGGACAGTCGCTTAAAATATCAGCATCGTTTAATGATTTTAAGCACAATGCTGCTATATTTAACAGGCTTGATTATGCCTCTGTAGGGCTTCAGCAAATTCGAGATAATTTGTCTGATTTTAAGCAGCAGGTGCGTTTGAGACGAGAAAACAAACAGGAAACAACAATGTATACCGCAACAGAACATGTTCCGAACAGCTTCACAAAATCAATACCCGTTGAAAGCTATTGGTCAATTATGTTTGCCGGCTCATTAAATGCAACAGGATTTTTACGCTGGGCATATGATGCATGGGTTGCCGATCCTTTAGAGGAATCTACTCACTGGTCATTTCCGGCAGGTGACTGCTTCCTTGTTTATCCGTCATACAGAGATGAAAAAGAGCCTGAAAGCAAAATGTCACTGCGTCTGGCAAAGCTCGATGAGGGGGTACGTGATGTTAATAAGCTATACATTATGCGTGAAGCTTCACCGGAGATTTCTGCGGAAATTGAAAAGCTGTTCTCTTCAATAAAAGGCTGTGAAGAAAACAGTTACGAATTTTATACTATGAAAAGAACAAATATCTGGGGGCGCACAGCAAAATGGCTGACTGAAAACGGAAAAAAAGAGATGATTGACGATATGAAGAAAACAAAGCAGAAAATTTATGAAATCTCAAAATTATATTGTGATGGGAAAAAATTTCAAAATAAAATTTCAACGAAGAAAAGTGGCATAATAAATTAATAACGCAGTATTAGCAAAAAAACAAAGCACCTTATGGTGCTTTGTTTTTTTGCATATTTAATTCCTGTCAGGTGTTTTATAAAGATGAATTCTGCCTGCGTCATTAAAGGCTTTAAGAGTCATAACAGTAAGCGGAATTATGAACATTCCCATAAATCCGAACAGCTTTAAGCCGAAATACAGACCTGCAAGTGTTACAATCGGATGCACACCAAGCGAACTGCCGACAATTTTAGGCTCAATATATTGTCTTATAACAGTAATTACAACATAGATAACAATTAATCCGATTGCTTTAGGATAACTGCCGAGGATAAGGCTTACGACTGCCCAGGGAATCAATATTCCTCCTGAGCCTGCAACCGGCAGAATATCAAAGACTGCAATAGCAATTGCTATCATAAACACATAGCCGTTGTTCATTACACCTATGAGGTTGAGGATTGATAGACCCAAGAACAGCTCACAGAAGGTTATGAACATTATAATTCCATATGCTCTGAGCATTTTAAGAATTGTTTTTGAAAAAATCTGTTTTGTTTCACTGAGAAGATTTTTTTTGCCTTCAGGCAGCTGCCGTTTGATGAAACCTACAATATAATTATAATCCTTTGTAAAGAATATCCAGGCAATTATTCCGATTACAAGACTGAGTATCGCAGAAGGAATACTTTTTACTACACTGTATACCCCTGTAATTCCGCTGGTTAAACCATTCGTTATTGACTTAATATCGATGTTGAGCTTTGATAGGTCAAAGTCATTTATAAGATTAGTGAAGAAAATGGTGATTTTATCTGAAACAGATGTATATATTCCGTCAGGCAGAAATTTTAACAGTGAAATTATTTCCTTTTGCAGTGTTGCAAGAAAGTTTGGCAAATCGTTGAGTTCTTCACCAAGGAAAGAAATGAATTCAACAATTTCTTTACCTATGAGTGAAAGAATTAATACTACGGGACCGATTACTACTGCCAGAACAACTATGACAAGAAACATGGACCAGAAGGTATGCATTTTATTGTTGGTTTTTTTATCAAGCTTTCTTAATGGTCTTTGCAGGCAGACTGCAAAAAAGAAAGACAAAAGAAATGGTGCAGTTACACCGAAAAGATATTTTACAAAAAAGAAAATCAAACCAAAAATCATTGCAACAAATGCAACATTGATTATCATATCACGTCTTTTTTTTACTTTTTCAGTCATTTTTTTACTTCCTTTTGAAATTATAGATTAATCATTATTTTATACATATTTTAATTCAACATTGCTAATTAATCAAGTAATTTACCAATATTTAAGAATTTTTTTAAAATAATACTTGAAAGTTGGATTCTTTTTTGATAATATAGTTGAAGTGTATTTCACAGTGAAACAGGTGTCTGTCACCGGAGGACATTATTTGTATGGAAAAGGTAAAATATTATCTTGTAAATGCGAGCATTTTGCCTGAGGTTTATTCTAAGGTGATAGATGCAAAGAACTATCTTGCCGCAGGTGATGCAAAGTCAGCATCGCAGGCAGCAAAAATGGCAGGTATTTCAAGAAGTGCATATTATAAGTACAAGGACGCAATTTTTGAATATAATGGTGAGGACAGTGATGAAACTGTTACAATCAGTGCAAAGCTGAAGGACAATGCAGGCGTGCTGTCGGCTCTGATGAATGAGCTTTATACTGCAGGGGCTAACGTTTTGTCCGTGAATCAAAGTGTTCCCGTTAACTCTGTGGCTGATGTTTCTGTCACTGTTCGAGTTACTGAAATTGTTGTGTCACTTGCACAATTGATAGAGAATATTAAGAGTTTAAACGGAGTTAACAGTGTTAAGCTAATATAGGAGGTTATTAAATGAAAGTTGCAGTTATGGGCTATGGTACGGTAGGCTCAGGTGTTGTTGAGGTTATTGAGGCTCACAGCAATACGATTCCGAAGAAAATCGGAGGTGAAAGTCTTGAGGTTTCACACATTCTTGATTTGCGTGATTTCCCGGGTGATCCCCACGAGGCATTATTTACAAAAGATTTTAATGATATTCTGAATGACCCTGAGGTTAAAATTGTTGCAGAAACGATGGGCGGTGTTAATCCTGCTTTCGATTTTACAATGAAGCTGCTTAAAGCAGGTAAAAGTGTTGTTACCTCAAACAAGGAACTTGTTGCGCAGAAGGGGCTTGAACTTTTGCAGGCTGCAGAGGAGAGTGGCTCAAACTATCTGTTTGAGGCATCTGTCGGCGGCGGTATTCCGATTATCAGACCGCTTACACAGTGTCTTGCTGCAAACAATATTGAGGGTGTTGCAGGTATTCTTAACGGAACAACCAACTTTATTTTAACAATGATGATTGAAAAGGATATGTCCTTTGACGAGGCTCTTAAAATAGCACAGGAAAAGGGCTATGCTGAAAAAGACCCGACTGCTGATGTTGAAGGTCACGATGCATGCCGCAAGGTTTGTATTCTTGCCTCACTTGCCTTCGGAAAGCACGTTTATCCTTCACAGGTTGAAACAGAGGGTATTACCAATATCACGCTTGAGGATGTTTCTTATATCAATTCGGCAAACGGTGTGATAAAGCTTTTAGGTCAGATTAAATATATTGATGATAACAGAATTGCTGCTTTTGTCAGTCCTGCAGTTGTTTATAACGGCTCGCAGCTTGCATCTGTGAAGGATGTGTTTAATGCCATTCTTGTTCGTGGTGACGCTGTTGGCGATGTTTGCTTCTATGGACCCGGTGCAGGTAAGCTGCCTACCGCTTCAGCAGTTGTTGCTGATATTATTGACTGTGCAAAGCATACTGAAAGGAAAAAGATTTTCGGCTGGGGTGCAGGCGATGAGGATTATGTTGTTGATTACAAGTCAACAATCAAAATGCCTTTCTATGTTCGTGCCAAGGCGGGCTGTAATGATATTACAGGCAGATTTGCGGATGTTAAATTCCTTTCAAGACAGGGTCAGCCTTCGGATGAGGTTGCATTTATTACGGATATTATGACAGAAAATGATCTTGCGGATAAATTAAAGGACATTCATGTCATTAATACAATAAAGGTTACAAACTATTAATTTTTAAAGGAGGACATATGCTATGGGACTTATTGTTCAGAAGTTCGGCGGCTCATCTGTGGCAAATGCCGAGCGTGTTATGAATGTTGCACGTATCGTTACTGATACCTATAAGCAGGGGAATGATGTTGTGGTTGTTGTTTCTGCACAGGGCGATACAACAGATGATTTAATCGAAAAGGCTAATGAAATCAATCCGAGTGCTCATAAGAGAGAGATGGACCAGCTCCTTGCAGCAGGCGAGCAGATTTCAATTTCACTTCTTGCTATGGCGATTGAGAAAATCGGCTGTCCTGTTATCAGTCTTTTAGGCTGGCAGGCAGGTTTTAACACAAATTCAATCCATACGGCTGCAAGAATTAAGAATATAAAGCCTAACAGACTGCAGGCAGAGATTGCAAAGCACAACATTGTTGTTGTTGCAGGCTTCCAGGGTATTAACCGTTATGACGATTTAACAACACTTGGAAGAGGCGGCAGCGATACATCTGCAGTTGCGATTGCTGCTGCACTGAAGGCTGATAAATGTCAGATTTTTACAGATGTTGAGGGTGTTTATACAGCAGACCCGAGAAAGGTTGATAATGCTAAAAAGCTTAAGGAAATCACATATGATGAAATGCTTGAGCTTGCAACACTCGGCGCACAGGTTTTAAATAACCGTTCAGTTGAAATGGCTAAAAAATACGGTGTTGAGCTTGAGGTACTTTCTTCATTAAATCCAATACCGGGCACTATTGTTAAGGAGACAGCAAAAATGGAAAAAATGTTAATTCGCGGTGTAACAAAGGATAAGGACGTTGCACTTGTTTCAATATTAAAGGTTCAGGATACTCCCGGAATCGCTTTTAAAATCTTTTCAAAGCTTTCTGCAAAAAATATCAATGTTGATATCATTCTTCAGTCCTTCGGACGTGACGGCACAAAGGATATTGTTTTCTCGGTAAGCAAGGATAACGGCCCTGTTGCCAAGGCGCTTCTTGAGGATATGCTGGATGACTGCACAATCGTATGCAACACAGATGTTGCAAAGGTTTCAATCGTTGGTGCCGGTATGGAGTCACATCCCGGAACTGCTTCAAAAATGTTTGAGGCACTTTATGAAACGAATGTTAATATACAGATGATTTCTACATCTGAAATTAAAATTTCAGTAATTATTGATGCTGAGGACGCTGACAGAGCAGTGTCTGCTGTTCATAAGGCTTTTATCCCGAATGACTGATTAAGTTGACTATACGAACGGACTGATGGTTTCAGTCCGTTTTTTGTTGCAATTATTTGCTCATTAACTTATAATATAGACTATACTGATTAGTGGCGGTGAAAATATGCCTTATTTATTTGTGCATTTTAAGGAGAAAATTACAGTTGACGGCGAGCAGGTTTATTTTGCTTTGAGTCGTGATGGTTATGTTTGGGAACAGATTAATAACGGTAATCCGATTATTACCTGTACAAAGGGTGAGGGAGGATGCCGTGATATTGAAATTGTACGATTAAAAGACGGCAGCTTTGTAATTCTTGCGACAGACCTTTGCATTGTAAACAGAATGGATGAAAACTGTAATGTTGACTGGAAGGATGTTAATCATAACGGCAGCAAATATCTGTCAATGTGGCGAAGTGATGATTTAATTCATTTCACTGAGCAGGAACTTATTCATTTTGGCTGTGATGAATTTGGCTGTCTGTGGGCGCCTGAGGTTTTCTATGATGAAATAAATGACGAATATTTGATTCATTGGGGATCAACGCACAGTGAAAGCGGTTTTGAGCATATGAAAATATATTGCTGCACCACTAAGGATTTCATAACTTTCAGTGAACCAAGGGTGTTCTTTGAAAAGGATAATGAAATTCTGGACTCACATCTTGTTAAGATTAATGATACATATCATCTGTTTTATAAAAATGCAGATAATCCCTCAATGAATATGCACGCCATATCTGAAGCACTTTACGGTGAATATGTTCACGATGAGGCATTTGAGGTGTATATGACAACTCTTTATCGCCCGGGCTCACACGAAGCGCCGACCACATATAAGCTGCCTGATGGTAAGTGGTGTCTGATGCTCGATTTCTTTGGCTGTGAAAAGGATAAAATGGGTTATGTTCCTTTTGTTAGCACTGAAGTCGGTGATGCTCACTTTACTGAAGATAATGAGAGCTTTTCATTTCCGTACGGGTTTAAGCACGGCGGTGTTGTTGAAATAAGTGAGGATGAATATAAAAGAATAAAAAACTTCTATAATTAAATTAAAAGCAGAAGAATTGTTTTTCACATTTCTTCTGCTTTACTTTTATCTGTTTGGTTTTTTTATTTTATTGAGGACTGCATTTATTTCTAAAATCTGTTCTTTAGTGAATTTTCCGCCCATCATCATAAAGACTCTTTTTACAGTGAATCCTTTTGCCATTTCAATCATTGTACTATTGAACTTAAAACCGGCAAAACCCACTTCGCTATCCTTTTTGTCGTTTTCTTTGTTGCTTTTGCTCATTTCGGATTTAAGCTTCATTATAATTTTTAAGGCTGCAAGCTTACCGCGCAGTGTTGAAAGAATATCACCGATTGTGTCGTTGATGGAGTAATAGCCTGTCGGTGTGTTGATTTCAAACCAGTTGATTATAGCTCCTTCTTCTTTCATACGGTAATCTTCACAGAAGCTGTCAATCTTTTTGATAAAGCTTTTATCCGTTAAATCGCCTGCCTTTGCAGTTAATTCTGTTTCACCCTGATTTTTTACATCGAAATAGAAGAATGGATATCTGCCCTTTTTCTGTTTGCCGATGCTTTTTCCGTTGGCAAAAAGCTCTACTTCGCTAAGGTTGGAATATACAGTGATTTTTGTTATATCTTCAACTCTTTTTACATATCTTTTGCCGCATATATGAAGAACAGGATTTTTGCTGAGCCATGCCTGATATGCGTAGAAGCTGTCTTTTTTATACTTGCGGTCAAAGGTCACAAGACCTTTGTGATTCATGCCGTTTTCGCCGCCCTCAGCTCTTGCATCGGCAGCAAAGTCGAACATATTCCATACATGAGTTGCCCAAAGATAGGGTCGGTCGATAATCTGTTTAATGACCTCCTCGTGGTAATATGCCTGATATTCTTCCGTATAGTCACCCTGTTCAGGTTCAGAGGTGTGCCAGTTAAGTGCTTCACAGCCGTATTCGCTGATGCCTATTGCCTTATCAGGATATTTTTGGTGGAAAGTATCAAACCACGGACCATACATATTTACATTACCGCCGTACCATCCGAAATAGTGATTGTAGGAAAGGACATCGCTGATATGCACATATTCATCATCAATACTGCACATTGTTACGGCAGCAATGGTTGTCGGTCTTGTTTTGTCAAGAGAATGGGCAAGGCGGTTAAGCATTTTATGATTTTCAATCAGTGCAGGGTCGGAACCGTTCATAGTTATTTCATTTGAAATTCCCCAGGTTACAATTGATGGGTGATTATAGCACTGGCAGATAAGCTCTGTCATCTGCTGTTTCGTGTTTTCCACACCATTTGTAAGGTGCTTTGAAATATAAGGAATTTCTGCCCAGATAATAAATCCTTTTTCATCACATAAATCATAAAAATACTGACTGTGCTGATAATGGGCAAGACGGATTGTATTTGCACCCATTTCGTAAATCAGCTCAATATCCTCATTATGATGCTCGGGCAAAAGGGCATTACCTATCTTCGGTCTGTCCTGATGGCGTGAAACACCTCTGAGCGGATATTCCTTGCCGTTTAGAATGAAGCCTTTGTCAGGGTCCATTTTAAAGCTTCTGCAGCCGAAACGTGCTGATAACGTATCAGCAGTGCTGCCGTTATCCATAAGCTTTACTGTAGCATTATAAAGATAAGGGTCTTCGATACCGTTCCACAAGTGAGCATTTGCAATCGTTATCGCAGCCTCGGGATTTTTACCGCTTGCTTTCGCAGTGCCTATAATTTCGCTGCCCTCTGTTATTTCAAATTCAACCTCTGCGTCTGTATTGCAGAAGACTTTGATTGTAACCTCTGCATTGCTGCCTTTAACAACAGGCGTTACCATGATTCCCGGAGCACCGCAGTAGTCGAGATCAAAGTGCTTTTTCGGTACACCTATCAGTGTAACGTCACGATATATTCCGCCATAGAAGGTGAAATCCGCCATCTGAGGATAAACAAAATCATTTGGCGAATTGTCTGCCTCAACCTTGATTTGATTTGTTTCTTTAATATTTTCAAGCCTTGCACGAAAGGTTGAGTAACCGCCGTGGTGAACAGCGATTTCTTTGCCGTTAAAATATACCTTTGCACTTGAATTTACTCCGTCAAACTGAATATATATTTCATCACCCTCAGGCATGGCATCTTTTGCAATTTCTTTTTCATAGCAGCAGGTACCTCTGTAATAATCATTGCCGCCGTCCTGCCCGTCTGTACCATTCCATGTGTGGGGAAGGTTAACCTTTTCTGTTTTGCCTTCCTTAGTGAAATTCCAGTTCTCGTTGATGTTTAAAATGTTTCTCAAACCGTATCCTCCTTTTGTGTATCATTGAATTTATAAAGAAACAGCATACTTACAAAGCATATGATTGAGCCTATTAATGGCAATGCTCCGGTAAGAGTATATATTTTATTTGTTACCTCCGGTGTCTGATTTGCACCGGCGGCAGCAACATAACCCGTTAAATCAATGGCAAGGGCAATAACAGCCTGACCGATTCCCTGTGCCAGCTTTCTGAAGAGTGAGTAGGTTGCATAAATTGAACCCTCCTCACGGCGTTTGGTTTTTCTTTCCTGATAGTCGATGCAGTCGGCAACCATTGCCCATGTTAATACAGTATATATACCTACGGCAAACATAACAATTGCCAGAACTGCAAACCATATAAACGGATTTGAAATTTTTACAAAGGTTAAAATTATTGATGCAGCAATAGACAGAATGAACGGATATGTGCACAAAGCTCTTTTGCTGAATTTTTTTACAAGAGGCTTGCACAGAATCATTGCTATAACCATCGGCAGCATAGATATTACAGTTCCGACAGGTATCAGCTTGGTGTTTTTAAAATAGCACATAAATGTGTATTGTATGGTGCTTGTTACAGTCATTAAAAATGCAAGCATTGCCACACTTGAAATTGTGACGCCAAGCATCGGCTTGTTATGAAGAAATGCCTTGAAGGTTTGCAGATAATTGAATTTCTGTTTTTCCTGTATTACAGGCTCTACTCTTTCAGTTACCATTTTTCTGAGAAAATACAGTGCTATAAAGCCGATTATACCCATAATTAAAACAACATAAATGAAAACATTGCCTTTCGGATTATCATTTTCATCATAAATAATCATTGGTAAAATCAGCATTACAGGAAGCTGTGCCAGCATTGCACCTATGCTCCTTGCATTAGAAAGCTCTGCCCGCTGTACGGAATCTGTTGTAATAACCGACTGAAGTGACCCGTAAGGAACATTAACACTTGTATAGGCAATAGACCATATCATATATGATCCAAGACATAGAGTGCATTTTGCCCATAGGGGAGCATTCGGAATATAAATAAACATTATAACGCTGAAAATAAGCAGCGGCAGACTGCCCCATTTTATCCAGGGCATAAATTTGCTTCCGCCGTTTTTGGGAATGTGTGAGTCGCACAGACCGCCTATGATAGGATCGTTGACTGCATCCCATATTTTTGCAATAAGAATCAGTATACTGTATATTTTTCCCGGTATGCCAAGACAGGTTACATAATACAGCAGCATAAAATTGTTAATGAAAACAAAACTCATATTGCAGCCGAAATCTCCCAGCATATATCCGAATTTATCACGGATGCCAAAAGGTTTGTCTTTGCTTTGATTTTCCATAATGTTGCTCCTTAATTTATTATATTAGGTATTGTCCCATACAATTATATTATACAATTACAAAATTTACATTTCAACCAACAATAAATAAGTTTTTTGTTGATTTTTAATATTAATATGGTATACTAATTTAGATTAAAAATTCTTTTTAATGTAAAAAAGAGAGGTATTTTAAATGCTTGAATTTAAAGACTTATGCTTTGCTGTTGAAGAAAACGGCAAAGAAAAGGTTATAATTGACCATTTGAATTACACCATTGATGATAATAAGCTTACTGTTATTACAGGACCCAACGGCGGTGGAAAATCAACACTCGCAAAGCTGATTGCAGGTATTGAAAGACCTACACAGGGCAGTATTGTTTATAATGGTGTTGATATAACAGATATGAGTATAACAGAACGAGCAAGACTCGGAGTAAGCTATGCTTTTCAGCAGCCTGTAAGATTTAAGGGTGTTAAGGTTATTGATTTAATACGCCTGGCAGCCGGTGAAAATCTGTCTGTTGCAGGAGCGTGTGCGTATTTATCAGAGGTTGGACTTTGCGCAAGGGATTATATCAACCGTGATGTTGATACAAGTCTTTCGGGCGGTGAGCTTAAAAGAATTGAAATTGCCAGTGTTTTGGCAAGAAAGACTCCTTTGTCTGTATTTGATGAGCCTGAGGCGGGTATTGATTTATGGAGCTTTCATAATCTTATTAAGGTTTTTGAAAGAATGCAGTCTAAAAAAGAGAATACTATTATAATTATTTCTCATCAGGAGAGAATATTGAAAACTGCCGATGAAATCGTGATTCTTGCAGCAGGCAAAATTAAGGCAAGCGGCAGCAGGGATGAGATGCTTGGTCAGGTGCTGGGTGGTGCCGACGGCTGCAGATTTTATTCGGAGCAGGAGTGTGAGGAGTAGTATGGATCAGATTCAGAAAATGCTGCTTGAGAAGGTTGCAGATTTACATGAAGTGCCTACAGGTGCTTATAATATAAGAGCAAACGGTGCGGGGGCAGGAAGAAATACAACTGCCAATATTGATATTGTTACAAAGCAGGACAAGCAGGGTATTGATATTATTGTTAAACCTGATACAAAAAAGGAAAGTGTTCATATTCCTGTAATTATCAGTGAAAGCGGACTTGAGGAATGTGTTTATAACGATTTTTATATCGGTGAAAATGCTGATGTTGTTATTGTTGCCGGCTGCGGTATTCATAATGCAGGTGACAGTCTTTCTGCACATTCGGGCATTCATACTTTCCATATCGGCAAAAATGCCAAAGTGAAATATGTTGAAAAACACTATGGTTCCGGCGAGGGAACAGGGGAAAGAATTATGAACCCTCAGACCATTGTTGATGTTGAAGAAGGTGGTTCCCTTGAAATGGAAACAGTTCAGATTAAGGGAATTGACTCAACAAAGCGTTCCACAAAGGCAAGGCTTGACAAGGATGCAAAAATTGTGATTACCGAAAAGCTGATGACACACGGCAATCAGTTTGCTGAAACAAGCTTTGATGTTGATATGGATGGTGAGAATTCCAGTGCAAATGTTGTTTCACGTTCGGTCGCAAAGGATAATTCAAAACAGATTTTTTATTCAAAGATAAACGGAAATAATAAATGCACAGGTCATTCCGAATGTGATGCGATTATTATGGGTAATGCTGTAATAAGCGCAGTCCCTGAAATCACTGCAAATGATTTGGATGCAGCGTTAATTCATGAGGCTGCTATAGGCAAAATTGCAGGTGAGCAGATTGTCAAGCTGATGACCCTTGGACTGACTGCTGAGGAAGCAGAGGAGCAGATTGTTAACGGTTTTTTGAAATGATATACTTTTTGCTTATGTGTTAATTAACTTTGAAACTTTAAAAAATGTACGATTTTTTTGAAAAAAGTTGATTTTTCCTATTGCTTTTTGTGAAAAGTATGCTATAATGTAAAAGAACTAACATCATGTACTTCATTAGTAGTTAATCTCTGGAGTTTGATTATTTTTTGCCTTACGTATTTGTTTCAATACGCTGACTGTTTGTAAGAAATATGAGAACTGTAGTTATTAATGAGTACAAAGGAATTACTAGCCCGCAAGGGCTAGTAATTCTTTTTTTATTTGTTGTTGCTTTTTTTATTTCAATCTGTTATAATTGATGCATAACATTTTACTGTAGCAAAGTGCTAACGTGCTATCAGTATGAAAATTTGAAAGGAATTTAAAAATGAAAAAAGTATTATCCGTTTTGCTTGCAGTTTTAATGCTCGTTTCAGTGGGTTCATTATTCGCTGCCTGCACAAAAGAAAAGACAGATGATAAAAAAGAAAACAGTACTGACAGCAGTGCTCAAAGCTCAGATTTAGCTTATGTACAGGATAAGGGCGAGCTTGTTATCGGTATCACTCTTTTTGCTCCTATGGATTATTATGCAGACGAGGCTGAAACAGAGCTTACAGGTTTTGAGGTTGAGTTCGGTAAAGCAGTTTGCGAAAAGCTCGGCGTTACGCCTAAGTTCCAGGTAATCAACTGGGAGGCTAAGGAGAATGAGCTGAATGCAAAGAATATTGACTGCATCTGGAACGGTCTTACAATTGATAACGACAGACTTGCTACAATGTCAATTTCAGATCCTTATATGAATAACAAGCAGGTTCTTATTACCAAAACTGAAAATGTTGAAAAGTATTCAGCTGCAGGTTCGCTCAAGGGTGCAACAGTAGTGGCTGAAAAGGAATCAGCAGGTGAGGGTGTTGCACAGACTGACGCTTTCTTTGAAGGCTGTAACTACACTGCTGTTGACAGTATGGCTAAGGCTATGATGGAGGTTAAGTCAGGCACAGCCGATGCTGCTGTTATCGACTATGTAACAGGTATCGGTTCACTTGGTGAGGGTACTGACTATGCTGATATTGCTATTGTTGAGGGCGCAAGCTTTGCTGACGAGCAGTATGGTATTGCTTTCAGAAAGGGAAGCGACATCACAGATGAGGTTAACAAGGCAAGAAAAGAGCTTCTTGCTGACGGTACACTTCAGAAAATTGCCGACAAGTATAAGCTTGGCGAACAGCTTATTGTTGAATAATTTATTTGAAAAATTAAATTTTTATTTTGCGACGGAAACATCTTTTTGGTGCTTCCGTCAATGAATTTTTATTAGTTTATTCGTGATAGGGGAATTATATGAGTAGCTTTTTATCGGTTTCAACCGAGCTTCTCAAGGGCTTTGGTGAAAATGTTAAGCTGTTTGGGTTAACACTTTTGTTTTCACTGCCGTTGGGATTGATTATAACATTTTGCTCTACATCAAAATTCAAACCACTTAAATGGCTTTCAAAGACTTTTGTCTGGATTATAAGGGGCACACCACTTATGCTGCAGCTTTTTGTGGTGCTTTATGTTCCCGGATTACTGTTCAATTTTCCGATTAAGGTGCGCTTTACAGCCGCACTGATTGCTTTCGTTATCAATTATTCCTGCTATTTTTCGGAGATTTACAGAGGTGGTATTGAAAGTATACCAAAGGGACAGTATGAAGCAGGTCAGGTGCTTGGTATGACTAAGCCGCAAATCTTTTTTAAAGTCGTTCTTATGCAGGTTGTAAAAAGAATTATTCCGCCAATGAGTAATGAAATTATTACGCTTGTAAAGGATACCTCGCTTGCAAGAGTAATTGCCGTAAGTGAAATTATAATGGCTGCCGATAGATTTTCGGCAAGGGGAATTATCTGGCCGTTATTCTATACGGGCGTGTTCTTCCTGCTGTTTAACGGCTTGCTTACGATTATCTTCGGAAGAATAGAAAAGAAACTTGATTATTACAGAGGTTGATGATATGGCGATATTGGATGTAAAAAATATACATAAAAGCTTCGGTAATAATGAGGTGCTGAAGGGTATTGATTTTTCACTTGAAAAGGGTGATGTGCTGTCAATTATAGGTTCATCAGGCAGTGGTAAAACAACCCTTTTAAGATGCCTTAATTTTCTTGAAATCGCTGACCAAGGCTCAATACAGGTATCGGGGGAAACCCTTTTTGACACTGATGACAGAAGCACACTTAACGAAAAGAAAATAAGACGTAACAGATTGCATTTCGGTCTGGTATTTCAGCAGTTTAATCTGTTTCCTCAATATACTGTTTTTGATAACCTGACTCTTGCACCAAGGCTTGCATTAAAGGATGAACTTAAGGTTATGAAAAAAGAGGGTACACTGAGCAAGGATTATAAAGCCAAGAGAATTCGTGAAATTGAAACGAATGCCTGTGAACTGCTTGAACGAGTTGGGTTAAGCGAAAAGGCTAAGGCATACCCGTGTGAGCTTTCAGGCGGTCAGCAGCAGCGAGTAGCTATTGCAAGAGCGCTTGCTATGAAGCCCGATATTCTCTGCTTTGATGAGCCTACATCAGCACTTGATCCTGAGCTGACAGGTGAGGTGCTCAATGTTATCCGTTCTCTGAAAACAGGTGACAGCACAATGATTGTTGTTACGCACGAAATGCAGTTTGCCAAGAATGTTTCTGATAAAATAATGTTTATGGCTAATGGTGTTGTTGAGGAATACGGCACACCTTCACAGGTGTTTGATAATCCAAACAGTGAAATTCTTCGTGCGTTCTTGCAAAAAGCACTCGATTAGGTTATAATGGTTTTATATTAAGGAGGGGTAGCAATGAATTTAAAAAGTATCATTAACAAGAAAAAAGAGTATGCTCAGTATATGGTGGATGAAATTACCCACATCTGTAAGGATATGCCTAAGCGTGATCCCGGCTCAGAGGGTGAAAAAATTGCCTGTGAGTATATGGCAGATGTACTCAAAAAGGACTGTGGCTGTGACGAGGCAAAGGTTGAAAGCTTTAAAGAAAATCCCGGTTCGTTCTTTGGCTGGATTTATTTCACAATCACATTTGTGCTTGCTGCAATCGTTCTGTTCTTCTTCTGTCCGATTGTATCAGCAGTATTAATTGTTCTCGGTCTTCTTATTGCATTTTTACAGTTTGGTCTTTATAAAAAGACTATGGACAGATTTTTCCCTGAAAAGACAGGACACAACGTGACAGCTATAAAGCACTGCACAGGTGAGGTTAAGCGCAGAATTTTCTTTAACGGTCATCCTGACGCAGCTTGGGAATGGCCTGTTAACTATAAGCTTGGCGGTGTTGGATTTGAAGGTCACGCAATAATCTGCGGTGTCGGTGCTGTTTATTATATTGTTTTATCAATAATGTATGTTGTTCAGAATGGTATTGGTTTTGCTATGATTGATAAATCGTCACCACTCTTTAAGTTTGCTTTAATCGGCTTGATTTTTGTTCCGTTTTTAATTGGTTTATACTGGATGTGGAATGAAAAAAGAGTTGTAGACGGCGCAAACGATAATCTTTCAGGCTGTTATATGGGTATTGCTGTTATGAAGGCACTTCAGGATGCAGGCATTACTTTTGAAAATACAGAGATTGGTGTTGTTCTTACCGGTTCAGAGGAAGCCGGACTTCGTGGTTCAAAGGCTTGGTGCGAGGCTCATAAGGGTGAGTATCAGGATGTTCCGACATTCTTCTTCTCATATGACACAATTCATGATCCGAAATATCTTATGACAAATTATCGTGATCTTAACGGTACAGTTAAGGCAGATAAGGATGTTTCTGATTTATTTATGGAAGCTGCTCAGGAACTTAATGTTCACTGCATTAAGGGCTGGGTGCCACCACTTGGCGGTGCAACAGATAATGCTGCTTTTGCACAGGCGGGCTTCCGTTCAACAGGTATTACAGGTCTTAACCATAAGTTAGAGGATTACTATCATACCCGTCGTGATACATATGACAATATGAATCTTGAAGGTCTTGCAGATTGTTTTGCAGTTTCTGTTAAAGCACTTGAAATGTTTGATAATGGTGCTAAGCAGTAAGAATACAATAGTGAAAGAACGGCGATTTTGCCGTTCTTTTTTTCTTTATATTGCTTGATAAGAGCATTCCTATTTGCTATAATAAAATTATGTATAATTATGAAAGATTAAGTGATGAAATAAAATTAGCTGTTTCATCTGACCACACCTTTGGAACTGATGCAGTTATACTTTCCCATTTTGCAAAAATTAAGGCAAGGGACAAGGCTCTCGATATGGGGACAGGCTGCGGTATTATTCCTTTTTTGTGGCTCAGGGACAGCAAAATTAATAATGTATCTTGTTTGGATATTCAGCAAAATGCTTTTGAACAGGTCAGCCATTCCATTGAAATTAATCATCTGGCTGACAGAATTAACGCATATAATTGTGATTTGAGGGAAATCAATAAGGTGTTTGGAGCGGAGGCGTTTTCTCTTGTTACGATGAATCCGCCGTATAAGCCGATTGGTACAGGGATTGAATCGCTGGGTGAGAGTGCAAGAATTGCACGCCACGAGGTTTGCTGCAATATTGAGGATGCTGTTAAGGCAGGAGCATATCTCTTGAAATACAGCGGAAGATTTTGTATGTGCCACAGACCCGAAAGGTTAGTTGACACACTTGAAATAATGAGAAGGTATAAGCTTGAGCCGAAGAGGCTGCGTTTTGTTCAGGACAAGTCAGGGGAACAGCCCTTCCTGTTTTTAGTACAGGGTCAAAAGGGTGCTAAACCGTTTTTAAGGGTAGAGCCTCAGCTTGTCATAAAAAAAGACAACGGAAAGTTTACGGATGAAATGCTTGAAATCTATGGCTCTTATGCTGACGGGTATGATAAATGAGCGGTAAGCTGTATGTAGTCGGTACGCCTATCGGTAATCTTGGTGATCTTTCACCGAGAGCGGTTGATGTGCTTGACAGTGTCGATTTTATTGCGGCTGAGGATACAAGGGTGACGATGAAGCTCTTGACACATTTTAATATAAAAAAAGAAATGGTTTCATATTTTGAGCATAACAAGCGTGTACGAGGTGAAATCATCTGCACACGTATTGCAAACGGTGAAAGCTGTGCAATTGTAACAGATGCCGGTATGCCTGCTATCAGTGACCCCGGCGAGGATTTGGTTAAGCTTTGCCATGAAATGGGCATAGAAGTAGAATCCGTTCCGGGTCCTACGGCATTTGCAACGGCACTTGCTATATCAGGTATGCCAAGCGGTCGTTTTACCTTTGAAGGATTTTTGTCTGTTAATAAAAAATCAAGACGTGAGCATTTAGAGGAAATTAAGGATGAAAAACGCACCTTGATATTTTATGAAGCACCCCACAAGCTGTCCAATACCTTGAAGGATTTATATAATATATTAGGGGACAGAGCGCTTGCTATTGTGCGTGAAATAACAAAAATGCATGAGCAGGTGATAAGAACTACGTTAAGGGAAGCTGCGGAAGTATATTCAAATGGCGGTATAAAGGGCGAGATCGTTCTGATTATTGAGGGTAAAAAGGCTGAACAAACTGCTGAAATTACTCTTGATGATGCTGTTAATATGGCTAAAGAGCTTGTTGAAAAGGGGATGTCTGTTAACAATGCAGCTAAAGAAACTGCCGCACATACCCCATTTAAAAAGGGAGATATTTATAAAGCACTATTATGATATGTTCAGCTTGTCCGAGAAAATGTAATGCTGACAGAAATAAATCTGTCGGCTTTTGTCTGAGTCCTGATAAATTTCGTGTGGCAAGGGCGGCACTCCACTATTGGGAGGAGCCTTGTATAAGTGGGGAGAATGGCAGCGGAACAGTGTTTTTCAGCGGCTGTAATCTTAGGTGTGTCTATTGCCAGAATTATGAAATCAGCAGAGAAAATAAAGGGCTTGAAATCAGCGACGATAAGTTGATAGAAATATTTGAGAGCCTTATAGCCCAAGGTGCAAATAATATTAATCTTGTTAATCCGACACACTATGCTGACAGACTTGCCAAGGTTTTATCAGAATGGCAGAGTCCTGTACCTGTTGTTTATAACAGCAGCGGCTATGAGTGTGTTAATACAATTAAAAAACTCGATGGTTTAATAGATGTTTATCTGCCTGATTTGAAATATATAAGAAATGATAAGGCTTTAAGATATTCAAGAGCAGAGGATTATTTTGAAAGGGCTTCAAAGGTGATTTCGGAAATGCGCCGTCAGGTCAAAGACCGCTTTGATTGTGACGGAATTATGCAAAGCGGTCTTATTGTTCGTCATCTGATTTTGCCGCAGAATACAAATTCCTCAATTGAAATACTGAAATGGATAAAAGAAAATCTGCCCGATACATATGTGTCGCTTATGGCACAGTACACTCCCTGCGGAAATCTTGATGATACCCCTGAGCTTAAGCGGAAAATCACGCAGCGTGAATACGATAAGGTTGCAGATTTTGCCGTTTTGAATAACTTTGAAAAGCTTTTTTTACAGGAGCTTGAATCGGCGGACAGTGATTTTATCCCGAAATTTGATTTTACAGGTATAATGTGATATTATCGAATTATATCGGAATATGGTGAGAGGAGTGTAAGTTATGAAAAAATTTCTTAAGGAATTCAAACAGTTTATCTCAAAGGGTAATGTTATGGATTTAGCGGTAGGTGTTATCATCGGCGGTGCTTTTTCATCAATCGTTAAATCCCTGACAGATAATATTATAAAACCGCTTATCAACTGTATCGGCGGTGCTGAAATTCAGGGTAAAATTCATCTTATAGGTGAAAATTATATTGATTATGGTGCATTTCTTTCAGCAGTAATTAATTTTCTGATTATGGCACTGATTATTTTCTGTATGGTTAAAATTGTCAATAAGGCAGTTGAACTTGGTAAAAAGCTTGAAAGGGAACAGCTTAAGGAACCTGAAAAGCCGGTTACAAAAATTTGTCCGTTTTGCAAAAGTGAAATTCCGATTGATGCAGTTAAATGCTGCCATTGTACATCAGATATTCCGGGTGAGGAATAGAAATAAGAAACATAGTTAATTCATATTATGAGGTGTAATGTTATGAATATTAAAGAATATCATTTTTCATCAGCAACAGGTGAGTGCGAGATTTACGGTAATGTGTATACGCCTGAAAATGGTGATGTGAAGGGTGTTATTGTTATTCACCACGGAATGGCAGAACATCAGAAAAGATATTTTAGCTTTATCAGCTATCTGACTGACTGCGGTTATGCTGTGTATATGCACGATATGGCAAATCACGGAAAGTCAAATCAGAATTTTGATTTAACGGGATACTTTGGCAAAAAGGATGGCTACAGAAATCTTGTGAGGGATTTTAAAACAACCTTTGATAAGGCAAAGACTGAAAACCCTGATAAAAAGATCGTGATAATGGGTCACTCAATGGGTTCATTCATTGTTCGCTGCTTTACTGCATGGTACAGTGATGCAGGCTTTTGCGGTGCAATCTATATGGGTACAGGCGGCTCAAATCCGATAGCAGGCATCGGCGATAAGGCATCTGCGCTTGTTGCCAAGCTGACAGGCTATACTCACAAAAGTAAAATGCTTGACAAAATGACCTTCGGTGCATATGGAAATCAATTTGACAAAAGAACGGATTTTGATTGGCTGACACGTGATGCTGAAATTGTTGATGAATATATTGCAGATAAATACTGTGGCTTTCTTTTCTCTGCTCAGGGTATGAACGATTTGGTTAAACTGAATATTGCTGCCAATACAGACGAATGGTATAAGAAAATTCCTAAAGAACTTAGCATTCTTTTAATCAGCGGTGATATGGATCCGGTGGGTAATTACTCAAAGGGTATTAAGGAAATTCATGATAATCTTATTTCAACAGGTCACAGAAATGTCAATATGAAGCTTTATTCGCAGGGTAGGCATGAAATTCTCAATGAGCTGAATAAAGAAGAGGTTTATAAGGATATAGTTGATTTCGCAGATAAATGTATAAAATTATAATTGTTTCAAATTTGTTCTGACTTTTGCTGTTAGTGCAGTTTTTGCAGCATTGTTTCCTATAACGGCACAGCATACTGAGGGTGAAAAATGCAGCGGCGGTATATCGTTCTGTTTTTTAACTGATAATGTTCAGCCTCCTATATTGCAGATATGAGGTTTACGACAGATTCAAAGGGGCTTAACAGACTGAATATAATGTGTCCTGTACAAACCATACATACGTTCAACGGCTTCTGCAAGACTGTCATAAGCTTTGCGGCTATCAACGCATGGCGTGACAGGAGCAGGCGGCGGCAAAAAGAAATATCCCTTGAACACCTCATAGAAGAAAAGTTTTACCCTTTAGGCACAACAGATGAATATTTTGAAGCACCCTACGAAGAACACCCTATAACGATATGCGGTCAGACAGTTATCCTTACCAACGGGAAACTTGCCGCCGCCCTGTTATCTCTGCCGGAGAGAAACCGGGAAATCATTTTTCTTTACTTTTTCAGGGATTACACACAGCAGAAAATCGGGGAAATGTACGGACGCTGACGGAGTACGACCGGGTATCAAATCCGCAGGACTTTACGGCTTCTGCACAAAGAAATGGAGGTGCTTTCACATGGGGAATCCAAACCTTTTGCCCTATGAAACGATTGTCCGGGCGACCAACGGAGAGCCGGAAGCCGTGGACGAGGTTTTACGGCATTACAGCAAGCAAATCCGAATTGCCGCCATTGAAAACGGGCATATCGACAGAGATACCGAGGACAGCATAAAACAGCGGCTTGTTGCTGCCCTGTTTAAGTTCCGTTTTGATGAACAGGAAGTATAAGAAATTGCTTTCATTTTTGAAAAAACGGATATATAATAAAGCAACGGCAAATTATGACTTTTTAAGAGGTGTGCAGATGAAAGACTATATAACAAATCGGGTACATGAATTGTACTGGGAAGAAGATATAAATTGTGCAAAGACAACGCTTATCTGTCTAAGCGAATTATTTGAAATTGCTATTGAACCGCAGGTAATTTGTTCTGCCGTTGGATTACATGGTGCAGGCGGGTACAGAGCGCAATGTGGTCTAGTCGAAGGTACGCTTATGTTTGTAGGGATTTATTTTCATATATTGGGAAAAACAGAATCCGAAATCGTATCTGCGTGTTATGATTTTGCATCTGCTTTTGATAAAGCATTTGGTTCGCTAAGATGTTTAGAATTACGTCCAGCAGGTTTTTCAGAAAACAATCCACCGCATATGTGTGAAAATTTAACTTGCAGAGCAATCGAATTTGCATATCAGCATATTTTAGAATTATCGAAACTTTAAACAGTACCAGTTTGTAGAACAGTGGATATAAAACTAAATAATCGCCGCTATATAACAGCACACCAAGACAGGAAATCAAGAAAAGGTTTCCTGTTTTTTTGCGCCCATTTTTGGCATTTTCAAAAATCGTCGGTATTATGCCGTGCAAAGGGGATAGAAAGAAATTCCCTCTCCCGTTTGGCAAATCCGCAGGCTGTCCGTGGAGGGCGGGCGAAAAGAAATTTTCACAAAACATATATTGGCTGGGTGATTTTGATAATAGGGGCTCTTTTGTTTGTACCGTATTTTTTGAAATATTACAAAGTAGAAATTAAATTGAAATAAGTTACTAACTGATCTATTTGAACTTTTTTTGTAAAAAAAAAGCAAATTCCAATCTATCGGACAGGTAAATATATCATCAAAGATCCAGATACATAGATGCAGAGCCGATAAACATGCGGAATAAAAATCACAGTTTATCGGTTCTGTTTCATTTCATAAGGTTTTAAGGCAAACGTCCGCCAAATAAAACATAGTGTATGGTGGGTGGTTTTGCTATGCCTGAAAGACTTAACAGATACTATCCAAACCTGTTTTGAAGTTTGGAGGTTTTTTTATAGGAAATTATATTTTCTTGCAATAGTTCCGATTTAATGTTATAATATTAAAAAACTATATTATTTATGGAGGAATTAGTATGAAGAGAACTTTAAGTGCATTGCTTTCTGTAATTATGGCAATGTCTATTCTTCTGTCAGGTTTCAATGTTCTTGCACTTGATGTGTCAAAAGGCATCGATGTTTCAGAATGGAATTCGTCAGTGAATTATGAAAATGTCAAGAAAAACGGTAAGTCATTTGTTATGATCAGACTTGGCTATTATAACCATCTGGATAAGTATTTCTGGGAGAATGTCAAAAAGGCTTCCGATGCGGGAATGAATTTCGGTGTTTATCTTTACAGCTATGCTTATACAACCGAAGAGGCTGACATTGAGGCAGACTTTGTAATTGATACGCTTTCACAGCTTGGAAAATATTATAAGAATTTTACTCTCCCTGTTGCGTATGATATGGAAGACTCTTCAATGACAAGGCTTGGCAAGTCACAGCTTACAAAACAGATGACAACCTTCTGTGATAAAATCAGGAATGCAGGCTATGCTCCGATGGTTTATGCAAATCAGAACTGGTTTTTAAATTATATTGATTTGAACACAGTTGTGTCAAAGGATTATAAAATATGGTATGCATATTACCCAAATACAAAGCCAAGCAGCTTTACAACACAGATTGAAATTGGCAACACAGGCGTTAAGGCAGATATGTGGCAGTACTTTGGTGTCAATACTGCATCACCTACCGTGTTTGATGAAAATGTTATTTATTACACTGATAAGCTTGTTAAGAATTTAAGCTGTTATCATAAGTACACTTTAGATACAGCAACAAAGGCTACTGCCGATAAGGACGGTCTTATGATTCGTACTTGTTCAGCTTGTAAAAAATCTGTTAAAAGTATAATTCCTAAAGCAACTGTTACATTGTCAAAAACAAGCTATACATATACAGGCAAAGTACAGGTGCCGACCGTAACCGTAAAGAATACTCAGGGCAATGAGCTTGTGCTTGGTAAGGATTATGAGATTACATATCAGAATAAAAGCTCAACTAAGGCGGGCTCTTATAATATCCGTGTTGATTTTATAGGTGACAGATATGACGGTTTTAAAATAGTAACTTACAAAATTAACCCTTTGAGCAATTCAACAGCAAAGCTGAATACAAATGTATTTACTATCAACGGTAAAGCTCAGAAGCCGACGGTAACAGTAACAGACAGCAAGGGAAACAAGCTCGCAAATGGAATTGATTATACGGTAACATATTCAAATGCAAACTCAACAAATGTCGGACGATATACTGTAACTGTTGAATATATCGGCAATTACAGCGGTAATGCTTCACAGACCTTCCCGTATTATATCAATCCTAAGCCGACAACATTCCTGTCATCTGCACAGGGCGGATTTAAGGCTGTGAAGAA
>ERZ808037.380-NODE-380-length-43537-cov-3.588656_pt1 | contig 43537 bp, 40 predicted proteins | sample MGYA00380190_ERZ808037 | MGnify/ENA primary metagenome ERZ808037 (study PRJEB31490, sample SAMN06133399) | mouse gut metagenome | isolation source: J9 | host: mice | place: China: Chengdu | collected 2015-05 ...
TTGATAAGAATGCTGTAATCTTGGTCGCCGTTAAATCCCCAAGGTTCTTCAAGTGTTTGCTTCTTCAGTTTTTCAAGAACCTCGCTCAAGCTCCGCCGGTCTTCGGCGAGCGTTGCCCAGGATTGAAGCCATGATCTTCTCGGATAACAGTCGAGAGGTGCGTTTTCGTAGACAACGGTCTTATAAGTCCATCCTTGCATAGATCCTCTGCTGCGATTAAAGCAGAGGTACAGCTCCTTTGTTATGCCGCCGTCTTCGATGTAAAAGCTGGTTGGAATGAAGAGATCGCTGGCAACGTCTGGCGTGCATTTCGAGCCTCGGTGGAGATAAATCACTTTTTTGTCATGCGGGAAAGAGGATCTTTCGATTTGTCTGATCAATGCTTCTTGCGGTAATTCTTCGGAATTTGGCGATAGTTCCGCAAGATCCTCTTCTATGATGTGCCAAGGGAAATATGCAATTGAATATATTGATTCGACAGGTTTTCCGTCGACAATTACATCAACGCATTCCCAGTCATTTCGCGGGTCGGGATTGGCATTGCATTTTAGCAAAATGTCCGAACCGTCCGATGTTTTAAATCCGGTTCTTAGAAGAATCGACTCGTTTCCGTTTTGCGAAAAAGAGTCGTCTCCATGCTCGTTATAGTGACTGGCAATTTGCGCAAATAGCTTCTTGTCCCAATTAAGCGCATCAAATAGTTCTGAGGTTTTGTTGCTGTCAAGTGCGATTACTATTCGATTGAGCATCGAACGCGGTATGTAAACAAACTCGCCGAAGCTCTTTTTATGGATGGCTGCACTTTTGGTTGAGGTTTGCATCGGGTTGGGTGCCGTGTTCAGGGAATGGTGAGCGACCGATGTTCCAACTATGTATCCTGTTATCTTGTTTTTATAAACTCCGTATTCAACCCAGTCTTCGAGCTGAAAATCGGAAACGGTGCCTTCGCCGCGTGTTCCCGTATCAAAGAATCTTAAATAACGTAAATCGATATTAGGGTTTTCGCTGACGTCTATCACGCCATAGCGTTTACCTCGAGAATCTTCTCCAAACTTGATTATTTTGCCGCAATAAGGTGCTAATGAATTGCCGTTAGCGTTGCGTTGAAATTCGGTATTGCGCATTGCGTCTCCATTCAACTTTAGATAGAGCAATAATACACTGTTAAGCAACCTAGTTGGCTATCCTGAATGTCATTCTTGCAAGGCCTTGGAAGTTAGGACATGATACTGCTCATACGCTTCAAGATAATCGGCAACTAGCAATTCGTATTCCTTTTTTGCGCGGGGTGAATGGTTCCAGAAAATGTCGGCCCATAAAGAGTTTGGGGGTTTAGCGATTCTTATTCCATTATTCATCCCGAATAGCCATCGGAAGAAAGTCGGCGACAACTGCACGATGACGCATGTATAGCCAATACTCCCATCTGCCGATACGTGTTCGAATTTTACGTTTGTTCCGAAACGGTCGTAAACATACTTTGCAACACGCGCATCGACCTCCAAGAAAAGTGTACGCGGGATTCCGTCGCCCCACATGTCAAATACCTGGGAAGTGCGTTCTTCGATGCTGCTTTGCAGCTTCTGGATTACGTCGCGATTTGATGCTGGTGTTTCGGAGACGGCTGGGTTGCGAATCTTGTCGAGGCGTCGAGTAAAGCGCCTTCCTTCTCCTTCGCTGTTGATGACCCAGGTTTCCAGATAGTAATTTCCAAAGGAATACACCAAGGCTATGGGTGTCTCTTCGAAAAGTATCGGTTCTCCCGTTTCGGCATCTGGAATGAGGAATTCGTCCCAGAAGGTTCTATCTGCATAGTTGAATTGAAGGCAGCGCCCCTTTTTAATCGCCTCGGCTGCTTTGTCCGCGGCAAGGAAGACGTCCGGCGTTGCGGGACGTTCTCGATCGTCGGTGTGCACGTCTTCGACTATGGCGTCCTGCTGATAAAAGGAGACCATGCTATGCAGCGCTTCGATGAGCTCGCGGCGTTGCGAGGGCGTGATGAACTTGCACGTGTGGACCATGTTGATGAGAAGGCGCGCTTGCGAGTTGGTGATAAAGAGCTTTGTGCATTTGAAGCCGCTGTTTTTCCCGCGAGTTGGCGTTTCTACCGTCATTCCAAAAGGGGAGTTTTCCGATAAGAGGTGAAGGTCCCTGAGCACCTTTGGTTCGGACGGTGTTTTCCCTGTTCGTGCTGCGATGGCGTTAGCGAGTTCTTTTGCTGTTATTCCGTGGTTCTCGTCAGTTAATGACCTTAGGGCTTCGGCGATATAGAGCATCTGAGCCTTTGACGAATCGGTTGCGCAGATGTTTTGCGGAAGCAAGTCATTGATTTCCTCTGGTGTGAATTCGCAACTCATAACCAGCCTTTCGATTAGATGACTAACAAAAGTATAGGTCATATCGCAAAATCATGGCAGCGCGTTGTTTGCTTATCCCGATAATTAAATGCAACGGGGAACGTGAAGGGCGCGTTCCAAAATCGACCGAAGGGAGCCATCATGGCAAACGGTTGTCGTTCCAGCTCGTCTCGTTCCGGTTCCTACCGCGGTGGCGGCTTCACCAACAGCCGCACCGGCTCCTACGTGAGCCCCGCCCGCGCACATCAGCACACCGGGCAGAGCTTCGGGGGCTACACCAAGGTCCACAACTTGAACACGGGGCATTATTCGATGCGTCCGTCGGGGAGGAGGTGGTAGCAATCGCATGCCGGCCGTTGCGCAATGGGGCGGCCGGCAAGCGAAGGCGGGCTTGCGTTCTCCTTTCCTCGAGCCCGCGATCGTTTGCCGAGCCGTCCGTTGGCTAGTGCAAATAAGGATGAACGTTGAAGGGATTAATAGGAAGGGGTGCTTGCGTTGGGGAGTTCACCATTTTGGAATGGCCCTCTATGCGCAATCATTCAAATGTTAAGGAGAAAGGTTTTTGCCATGGAAGCGATCGAAGCGAAGAACGCAAGCGAGATCAAGCACGCAGAGCCCGAAGAAATCACGGCGATGACGACCGCTATCGTCGAGACTGACAAGGCGCTCAAGCAGTGCAACCAGGAGCTTGATCTGCTGGAGGACGCCTTGAGGCAGCTTGCCCATACACACGAGCAGTATGCGACGAAGAGCGCAGATGTTAGGAAGCGCTTGCAACGTCTTGCAACTAGGTTGTAGCACGAGGCGTAATCTGCTTAGCGCTCCTGCATCAGCTAATCCCCCTTGGTCGTTTGAGCCGAGGGGGCATGGCTTTGGAGCTATAAGCGAATCGTTTGTCGGGGATGCATTTGTCCTTGTAATTATGTCTTACATGTCTTACAATATGGATTGAGGTGATTGCATGACAACGGCAACGCATATGAAGATGATTAACGGGCGAGTGGACAAGCATGCGGCGGGCAAGGCGGCTGCGGTTTTGAAGCGCCAGGGACTCACGGTGTCTGCGTTCATCAGGAATAGCGTCGAGCATATTGCGCGGACGGGCGAAGTTCCCGAGTGCGGTTTTTCCGAGAAGGGCGAGACGGTTGGACGTGAGGCTTTGCGGGACTTCGTGAAGTCGATCAAGGCGAAGCCGATGCCGGGCAAGCGTGAGTTTGCAGGGATTGGTGAAGACGAGCTTGTCGATGCGCTGAGACTTGAGCGTTATGGCTACTAAGAAGCGCGTTCTTTGCGACACGAATCTCTTGCTCGACGTGTTCGATTCCGAGCGAACTGGTCATGCTGATGCTATCGCTCTTCTTTGGTATGCTGCCGAGAACCCGAATTCTGTTGAGCTTGTTTCGCCTGTTTCGTCGTTCAAGGACGCATACTATGTGCTCACTCGCCTTTATCGCAGCGAAGCGGAAGCGCGTGATAGTGTTGAGGGTCTTCTGGGGACGTTTATTCAACCAGTTGATATGCTTGCAAGCTATGGAGAGGATGCTTTTACGTCCGACGAACCTGATTTCGAAGATGCGCTTGTCAGGGTGTGTGCCGAACGCGAGGGTGCGAGTGTGATTATTACTCGAGACGTGAAGGCGTTCGCGCGTTGCGACATCATGTCGGTTTCGGCTGCTGACTATTTGGCTCGAGAGGGATTCAGCTATGACGAAATCGACATCTGATAATCGCCGCGGCGATTGCGCGGTAGACGAAACGGATTACATTTCCAAGCGCAGGCGCCAATTTCAGAGAATTAGCAAGCTTGATCCACTGCCGATAAGCGAAAAGGCACCGAACACTGCTGAAATCCTTGCCGAGGTTCGCGAAGGGGAAGCACGCTAGCTATTTGCTTCATTGGCGAGCGCCAAACTCGTTTCGAGTCAGATGGCTTCAGTTCTGCTTTTGAAATATAGACCCAGGCTGAAAATCAAGCGCACAACGCGCGAGGCGTATAATCGTCTCGACAATAACGCGAAGATGAAAGGCGCACGTCTATGGGCAAGGTTTACGCGGCGATCCTCGCTGGTGGTTCGGGGACGCGGATGGGCAATCCCGACAAGCCCAAGCAGTTCTGGATGCTCGGCGACAAGCCGGTCATCGTCCACACCGTTGAGAAGTTCTGTCTGGTGGACGGCATCGACGAGATCATCGTGCTCGCGCCGAACGCCTGGTTGAACCAGACGCAGGACATCATCTCGCGCTACGTCCCGCAGTTCGCCGACCGGATTACGGTCATCGCGGGCGGCACCGAGCGCAACGACACCGTCGCCAACGCGGTCGCGCACATCGAGTCGCAGCAGGGCGGAATCGGCTCCGACGACATCATCGTCACGCACGATGCCGTGCGCCCGTTCGTGAGCTTCAGGATCATCACCGACAACATCGATGCAGCGCGCGAGTTCGGCGCGTGCGACACGGTCGTGCCCGCGACCGACACGATCGTTCACAGCGTCGACGGGCGTCTCATCACCGACATCCCGCGTCGTGGAGAATACTATCAGGGGCAGACGCCTCAATCGTTCAACGTGCGCGCCCTGAAAGAGCTGCTCGACGGGCTCAGCGATGACGACAAGGCGATTCTGACCGATGCATGCAAGATCTTCACGCTCGCGGGCCGCGATGTCGCGCTCGTGCGCGGCGACGTGTCGAACATGAAGCTGACCTACACCCATGACATGCGTCTCGCGCAGGCGATGCTCGACGAGGATCCCGACGCTCACGGCGGTGCCGCCAATGCTTAACCGCGTCTATCGACTTGTCGCGCCGCGCGTAATCGAGCCTGTTGAGGTCGAGGAAGACTTGACGGCTGATTCCGTCGTCGTGCGCCCGACGCGCCTGTCGATTTGCAATGCCGACATGCGTTATTACCTCGGTCGCCGCAGTGCCGAGGCCATGGCGGCTAAGCTTCCGATGGCGCTCATCCACGAGGGAATCGGGCGGGTTGTGTTCGATGCGACCGGCACGCTCGCCCCTGGCACGCAAGTCGTGATGCTCCCGAACGCGCCTGCCGAAAGCGACGAGGTCGTCGCAGAGAACTACCTTCGCTCAAGCCGCTTCTGCGGCAGCGGGTTTGATGGGTTCATGCAGGAGCTTTGCGTCCTGCCGGCATCGCGCGTGCTTGCGCTGCCCGAGGGGATCAACCCCGACGTGGCGGCATTCACCGAGCTTGTGAGCGTGGCCGTGCATGCCGTGTCGCGTTTCGACGCCATCGCGCATTCGCGTCGCGAGAGCGTCGGCATTTGGGGTGATGGCAACGTGGGATTCATCGTCGCGCTCGTGCTGCATGCGATGTTCCCCGACATGAAGCTCAACGTCATCGGGCGCAATCCTGCCAAGCTCGCAGATTTCACGTTCGCGGAAACCTATCTCGCTGCTGACGTGGCGCGCATGCCGGCCATTGACCATGCGTTCGAGTGCTGCGGGGGAGACGGCTCGGTGCAAGCCATCGACCAAGCCATCGATTGCATCAAGCCGGAGGGTTGCATCTCGCTCATGGGCGTGACGGAAAACTCTGTCGCGATCAACACGCGCATGGTTCTCGAGAAAGGTCTGCGTCTGTTCGGCTCGAGCCGCAGCGGGCGTGAGGACTTCGAGCGCACGCTCGCGCTTTATGAAGAGCACCCCGAATTGCCTGACTACCTCGAATCGCTCGTCCAGGCGGTTGTCCCGGTGTCGGACATCAAGGATATGGCGACGGCATTCGAGACCGACTTGCGTAAGCCCATGGGCAAGACCGTCATGGTTTGGAGCGTGTAAATGGCGTCTCTTCCTAAGCGCATCAGGCGCGCCGCGATGGGTGCTGCGAAAGATTTCGGCCTCGGCTTCAAGATTCCCCGGGCATACCGCCAGGCGATGCAAGAACCGGTTGACGAGCGCAAGGTCGTCTTCCTCGACCCGTCCCGTGACACGCTTCCAGAAGCGTTCAGCGTCATGTGGGAGCGCTTGGAGGCTGATCCCCGATTTGACGTGCAGTTTATCTCGCTTGGCAAGCATCGGGCCTCTATGCCGCGTTACCTCTCGAATTGCGTGGACGCGGTGCGCGAGGTCGCCACGGCGCGACTCGTTTTCATCTGCGACGCCTCGGATGTGCTGAGCTGCATCCCCCTGCGTCCCGAGACGTCCATCGTCCAGCTGTGGCACGGCTGCGGCGCGTTCAAAAAGTTCGGCCGGAGCACAATCGCGCTTTCATACGGCCTGACGGAAGAGGAGCTCGCTCGTCATCCGTTCTACAAGAACCTCTCGCTCGTCACGGTGAGCAGCCCCGAAGTCGAATGGGCCTATCTCGAGGCGATGGGTTTGAGCCCCGACGAGGACATCGTGCGCCCTGTGGGCGTGAGTCGCACCGACGTGTTCTTTGACGGCGACTTCCACGAGCGAGCGCTCCGCGATGTCTATGCAGCGGTGCCTCAGGCTGCCAACAAGCGGGTCGTCCTTTACGCTCCCACGTTCCGCGGCAAGCTCGCGCACGCGCACGCGCCCGAGATGCCCGATTTCGAGAAGCTGCGCGCCGCAATCGGCGATGATTCGATCGTGCTCGTGAAGCATCACCCGATGGTGCGATCGCTTCCGCAAATCCCGTCTTCGTGCGCCGATTTCGTCTTCGACGTGACGGGTGGGTTGCCCATAGACGAGCTCATGACGGTGGCTGACACCCTCGTCACTGATTACTCGTCGATTGTGTTCGAATTCTCGATCTTTGGGCGGCCGATGGTCTTTTTCGCCCCGGACCTCAAGGACTATGAAACGAACCGTGACTTCTATTACGATTACGAGGAGATGACGCCGGGTCCGATGGCTGCGACGACCGACGAGCTCGTCGACCTGCTCGCCGACACCGACCGCTGGTTCGATGCCGACGAGGTCGCGCGTTTCTTCCACAAGTTCATGCGCGCCTGCGACGGCCATGCCACCGACCGCATCCTCGAGGCGGTCGGCGTCTAGTTCTCCTCGACGCAGTAATACTTCCCCTTGAATTTCGTGTAGGGCTCGTCCATGTTCGCGTAGACGATGTTGTGTTTGGGCGCGCGGTCTTTCATCGGCGGGGGAGTCATGTAGTCGCCGAACAGGACTTCCATGTAGTTCTCGACGCCTTGCGCGATGAGGATCTCGTGACCTTCGAACATGACGGGCTTGCACGAATCGAACCACTCGCGCGGCATCTTCTTGAACTTCATCTTGAAGCCTGTCGTGAGTTCAACGGCATAGGGGCAGTCCTCCCACTTCCAGCGCGTCATGCGCTTCTCGCACCACTTCCAGATGCGATAACGCGTCGAGCGCTTGCGCACGAGCGCGAGCGGGATGTTCGTCAAGACGCGGATGATCTTGCCCTGATGGTCGGGCAGGCGCTGCGAGATGTAAATCGATTGCAGCATCGACAAGACGAGCTGTTCTGCCCGCGCGAGCCGGCTGGCGGGAGCTGCGTCCATGGCCATCACGTCGATGGGGATGCCGTGGTTCACGTCCTCGTTCTGCGAATGCCGGTTGATGAACGTGCCGCGGTCGTCTTTGATGAACGAGCAATTGATGTGGTAACACTCCGTCTCGGAGTTCCTGCAGAGATGGTAATGCGGGTCGTCGTTCACCTCGTCCCAAATCTCATGCAGGCGCTCGTAATCGGGGCGGGGAATCCACACGTCGATGTCATCGTCCCATTCGAGGAACTTGCCTTCGCGCAGCGCCCCGATGCAGGTTCCGCCGCCGAGCGTGTATCTGATCCCGTTGCCTCGGCAGATCTTGTCGAGGTGGAGCAGGCAGCCGAGCTCCTTTTCCTGCAGCGGGCGCAGGTCTTCCCATGCGACGTCGCTCAAGTCGAAATATTCCCGTGCCATGCTTAACAGTCCTGTTCTTCGCTTCGCGCTATTTCCGCGAGTAACCCTTCGAGTTCACGCGGCGACGGCCCTGCCAGTCGGGCTTGCCCGATTGCTTGCCGGCCATGCCCAGCCCCTCGAGGGCTGCGAGCAAGTTGTCGTCTTCCAACGTGTCGGGGATCACCGAAGACGGCCCGTCGATGAGGGTGACGTATTCCTCGAGGTTCGCACGCTCGAAAACCGATCGCACCTCGAGCCGTGACAGGCCTTCTTCTTCGCCGATATGGGTGGAAAGCTGCTGCGCGATGAGGTTCACCATGCGTCCGCGCTCAGCGCGCATGCGCCAGGCGGCGTCGGCTAGGAGCACCATCGAAAGCTTAACGCCTTGCTCGGCGAGCTCTGCGTGATGCGCGGTGCAAGCTTCCGCGATGGCACGCTTCAGCTTGTTGTTGCCGCCGGCGTAAAGCTCGTCAGCGATCTTGAGATCGGCGGGGTTGAAGTGCGCTGCCGCAATGGTCGCGTTGAGCTCGTTCGAGAAGCTTGTCGACATCGAGACGGGCTCTGAGAAGCCGGAAACGAGCGCCGTCTTCACTTCGTCGTCGACGTTGTCCATGTCGAAAATGTCGAGCGCCTCGTTTCGCACGAAGCCACATTCCGGAATCTCGCCGTCGCGGCCGCCAAGCACAAGCCGCAGATAAGCCTTCGGCTCCGTTTCGGCGAAGAGCCGCGCCGCGCCCGGATGGTTCTTGCGGATGAAGTTGAGGTTGTCAGCCGTGATGCGGATAGTCCCGTTGGCGATGAGCATCTCAGCGCGCTCGTCGCTGATTCCCTCAACGTCGAAGTGGTTGAACTGCGCGCGATACGCGCCCGTGATCTCTGCGACTTTCTTGTCGCTTACCTTCGCGCAGGCGATAACCGACTTCAGGAAGCCTGACTCGTCGCCGAGCACCTCTTCGGTCGTTGCCATCGTGAAGTCGTTCGGGAACGGGTTCGCCTCAAGCAGCGCCGCCAGGTGTTCGTCAATGGAGTTGCCTGCAGCGGCGAAATAGCCCAGAATGTTCACCGGCGTGCATTCGACCAGGTTGCGGTCCATCAGGATGCCCTGGTAAGTGTAGTTGTCGATGTCTGCGATGCGGTCGATCGCGATGTCGTCGGAGAGCGCCTTGAGATAGGCGAGTGCGCGTTCGGGCGGCAGCCCGTCGAGCCCGCACATCCATGAGATCGCCTCGGGTGAATCCTCGAACTTGACAGGTGACGCTTCGAGCAGCGTTTCGAGGAACGTGTCGGGAGCGGCTGCCACGTTGTTGCGAACCGTCGTTCCCGTGAGCGAGAAGATTCGCGTGACGAGGAAACCGCCCGGGATGGCGGGCGTGGTCTCAAGCAGGCTCGCGACCAGGTTGTCGATCACCGTCGCGACCGGTTCGTAAAGGTCATGGTCGTAAACGAATTGCAGCAGCTCCCGGTCGCAGTTGCGCGTCTCGAGTTGATAAGGACGATAATTCATGGCGGAAAGTCCTTCTGAAACCGCCATTGGCCTGACGCAATCGACGTTCAGGAAGTTGGCATCGTCGTGTGCGAATGCCTGCGCGGCTTCGTGCACTCGTCCGTGGCCGAGGACGTCGACGCCGAAAGCGAGCAGCCGGTGGCAGAAGCGGCGTCGACGAACAAGGTCAATCTTGTCGTCTGCGAGGATGTGCGCAAGCGGGTTTTCGAGCAGGCGCTCGGCAACGGCAAATACCTGACCCTCGAAAGACTGCGATTCGGTGTAATCGAGGAGCCACATCACGTCGTCGTCGTGCGCGATGCCGGCAAAGAACGTCTCGAGTTTGTCGTCGGGTCCATAAACGAGCAGGTGTCGCAGAATCGCATGGATGCGCGCGCTCTTCTTCGTGAAGGCGTCGGGGTCGAGGTGCGACACGATGGCGAATGGGTTGCGGACTGCGCGATTTGCGTCGACTGGGGCACCTTGCGCGATAGAGGCGATGAGGGCGCGATCGTCAGCAGCGAGGCTATCCGCATAGAAATTGCTCAGGAACCGCTCATATGTCGCGTCTATCCAGCCTCCGCCGACGGCAAAGCGAATATAGGGGAAATAGGGGCTTTCGACGATGCTTCGCAAATGCGCGCTTTCGAGCCCCTCGCTATAAGGCGGGTTCTCGAACAGCGGCGCTGGGTTGCTCATTTCGCTGATGAGCGAGGAAAGCGACTTGCGTCCAATCTCGAGTTCCTCGCGCTTGAGTGCGTTGAGGTCGTCTTGGATGACCTCTGCAGCTGCGGAATCGCCTTCATTACGCGCCTTTTCGAGTCGCGATGCAAGCTCGGCGCTTGCTTTGACATTGCGCGAGATCAGCTCGTCGACGATGGACGCGCGGCTCTTCAAAAGCGCGTTGAGATAGCCGCGCCCGTTTTGAAGCAAGCCGAAATCACGCGGGAAGAGCGCTTTATAGGTGAGCAGCGCCACGAGGCGCTCCAGGTCCCCTTCGGCCATCTCGCCGCCGTCGAGCAATCCCGCTTTATAATGGCGCGCCTCGTTGACGATGTCTCGCAAGATCGAGGGGTCGTCCAGGAACAGAGACAGATCGCCGAGAAACTCTTCGTCGACGTCGATGCCGACCTTCGACAGTCCGTTGCGGAACTGCACGAGGACGTTCGAGGGGTCGACGAACGGAATGACGGGAACGATGTAATCGAAGAAACGGGCGCGCTCGTGCGGGTCATCGAGCAGACCGTCTCCCACAAGGTAAATGAAACGCATCGGCGTTCCGCCGCGCGCGTCACGCTGCGCGTTCACGAGGGCGTTGAGCGAACGGAGCCTCTCGAAGAGGGGGAGATATCTATAGGTGTCAAGCCCGTCGAAGACGACATGGTCGTGGCCGTTTGAGTCGAGCACGTAAACGAGGTCGCCCATATATCGCTCGATGCGCGATCCGTTGTTGGCGGAAGACAGCTCGATGTTGCCGCTCTTGAGTTTCAGCCGCTCAAGTAAGCGTCCAATCACGTTCGAGCGCACGATGTGGAACACGCCGAAGCCGATGCATGCGAGCCACGCGACGAACCCCAGGATGCAAAGCGCCGGTGCGGGACGCGAGCTCGGTAAGAGACCCGCGATCCACACGAGGAAAATCGTCAGGGCCACGAACGCGGCGCAGACGCCCGCAACGACGATGTCGAGCGCGCGGTTGCGTTTCATCATGGAGCGGAACCGGCTCTTCGGGCTCTTGGACAGGTCCATCTGGCAAACAATCTGATTAATGAGCGTCTCTTCGATTTCGGCTGGCGAAATGGGGGAGGAAGCGCCGTTGAAATGAGGCATCGACACAGTCAGCCACCGGCTTGCGTCGCACCCTGCCTTCCAGCTGTTGACGACGGCCGTCTTGTTAGCCGAAGCGGGCCCCGTCACCGCGATGTTGCGCACGTCGGGGCGCGATTCCATCAGCTCGAACTCGGGAAGATAGCTCTCAAGCTCTTCGCCGCTCAACATCCCCTGGATGAGTGGTTGAAGGCCGTTCCTCATTGCGCTGTTGTTCATTTAATCCTCCATATATAGCTAAACGACTATATATTATCGCGAAAATCCGCTCTCTTGCTGGTGGCTTTTTCCCTTGCATAGCTCGAAGTTGACGTGTACTATGTCCCTTGTCCTTATTTAATCCCATGCAATGAGTTGGCAGACGGGCGCATTGTGCGCGTCTGCGCAGAGAGCACCGAGGAGGCACCGTGAAGTTTTTCCTGGACACAGCTGACCTGAACGAGATCGAGGAAGCGGCGAGCTGGGGCGCGCTGGCCGGCGTGACAACGAACCCGTCGCTTTACGCCCGCATCGGCGGCAAGCTTGCCGACTTCGAGAACCACATCGCGCGCATTTGCGAGATCGTCGACGGCCCGGTGAGCGCCGAGAGCGTCGCCATGACGCGTGACGAGATCGTGGCCGACGGCCGCCGCCTGGCCGCCATCGCGCCGAACGTCGTCGTGAAGGTCCCGACGATGGTCGAGGGCCTCGCCGCCACGCGCACGCTGGCCGACGAGGGCATCCCCGTGAACATGACGCTGTGCTTCACCGTGCCGCAGGCGATGCTCGCTGCTCGCGCCGGCGCGCGCTACATTAGCCCGTTCATCGGTCGCTTCGACGACATTTCCGAGGATGGCCTCGACCAGCTCTCCAACGTCGTGGCTGCCGTGAACAACTACGACTTCAGCGAGTCCACCGCGAACGGCGAGCAGATCGAGATCATCGCCGCGTCGGTGCGCTCGGCCAACCATGTCACCCAGGCTGCGCTCATGGGCGCCGATATCGCCACTATCCCGTTCAACGTTTTGAAGAAGATGGTGTCGCATCCGCTCACCGACCGCGGCCTCGAATCGTTCATGAAAGACTGGGAGAAAGTGCAGAACGCGTAAATGGCAACTGAAAAAGAAGAGAAGCAGACCGAGGAAGAACAGCCTAAGCGCCGCACGCGTCGTCGTGCGACCAAGGTCGAGGCCGAGCCGGCTGAGGCTGCTGAGAAGAAGGCCGACAAGAAGTCCGAGAAAAGCGACGACAAGGCCGATGAGTCCGGAAAGGGCGAGTCTTCCGGCAACGGTTTGAAGCAGAACGGTCGCAACCGCAACCAGCGCAACAACCGCCATAATCGCCAGCGTCGCAATGCCCCGGTCGAGCCGTCGGTGTCTCGCGAGGAGCTCGCGGCGCTGAAGGTCGGCGAGCTGCGCGACCGTGCGGCCGAGCTCGAGGTCGAGACGGAGGGCCTCAAGAAGGCCGAGCTCGTCGAAGCCGTTTACGAGGCTGCGGTTCGTGCTGAGGGTTTCATCGAGGTCGCGGGTGTGCTCGACATCCTTTCCGATGGTTACGGCTTCCTCCGCACGACCGGCTATCTGCCGGGCGAGAAGGACTGCTACGTCGGCATGTCCCTAATCAAGCGCAACGGCTTGCGCAAGGGCGACTACATCGAGGGCACGACGCGCCCTGCTCGCGAGAACGAGAAGTTCGCGGCAATTCAGAAGATTTCCACGGTCAACGGCGTGCCGGTCGAGGAGTTGGGCCGTCGCCCGAAGTTCTCCGAGCTGACGCCGATTTACCCGTCTGAGCGCCTCATCATGGAGCATGGCAAGACCACGACGACCGCTCGCGTGATCGACCTGGTCGCGCCCATCGGCAAGGGCCAGCGCGGCCTCATCGTTTCGCCTCCGAAGGCGGGCAAGACGACGATCCTCAAGGACATCGCAGCCGCGATTCACGCGAACAACCCCGAGGTCTACCTGATGTGCCTGCTCGTCGACGAGCGCCCCGAGGAAGTCACCGACATGCAGCGCTCCATTCACGGCGAGGTTATTTCCTCGACGTTCGACATGCCGGCTGACAACCACATCGCCGTTGCCGAGATGGTCATCGAGCGCGCGAAGCGTCTCGTCGAGACCGGCAAGGACGTCGTGATTCTGCTCGACTCCATCACGCGTTTGGCGCGCGCTTACAACCTGGCGCAGCCGGCGAGCGGCCGCGTCCTTTCCGGCGGCGTCGACTCGACGGCGCTTTACCCGCCCAAGCGTTTCCTGGGCGCTGCGCGCAACATCGAGGACGGCGGCTCGCTCACGATCCTCGCCTCGGCGTTGATCGAGACGGGCTCGAAGATGGACGAGGTTATCTTCGAGGAGTTCAAGGGCACTGGCAACATGGAGCTGCGTCTCGACCGTCAGCTCGCCGACCGCCGCATCTTCCCGGCCATCGATCCTGTCGCATCGGGCACGCGCAAGGAGGAGCTGCTGCTCGATTCGCAGATGGCGCCCATCATCTGGGCGGTGCGGCGCATCCTGGCGAACATGAACAACACGGAACGTGCGATGGACACGCTGATCAAATCCATCAAGCAGACCGACGACAATGCGGAATTCCTGCTGCGCATGGCTCGCAAAGGCCAGCATGGCGGCAAGGGAGAATCGCTCGAGCTCTAAAAGGGGACACGCATGCCGACGCAGTCGTATCAACCATGGAACGGCCCGACTGGGACGCCGCCGCAACCGCCGGCGTCCCAGCAACCGCAGTTTCAGCAGCAACCTCATTATCAAGCTTCGCAGCCTCAGGTTGTCTATGCTGCGCCGCCTCAGAAGAAGAGCCATGGCTGGATCGTCGCCATCGTCATCGTCGTGTGCCTGTTCGCTTTCACGGCGTTCTGCGTGAAGTCGTGTTCTGATTCGTTCGGCGGGTCGACTTCGGGTGGCTTCGATACGGGCGCATCTGCGAATTCCGTAGCCGTGCTCGAACTTGATGGCACTATTCAATATGACGGTAGCGCTTGCAGCCCCGAGGGCTTCAAGAAGCTCCTCGACAAGGCGGCTGACGATTCGAACATCAAGGCGCTCGTGCTGCGCGTCAACTCTGGCGGCGGTGCCGCGACGGCCGGCGAGGAAATGGCTGCCTACCTGCGCGATTTCAAGGAGGACTGCGGCAAGCCCGTCGTCGTGTCGAGCGCCTCGATCAACGCGAGCGCTGCTTACGAGATCTCATCGCAAGCCGACTATATATATGTTGCGAAGTCGACCGAGATCGGCGCGATCGGCACGGCTATGGAAGTCACCGATCTTTCGGGCTTGCTCGACATGCTCGGCATCGACATCGACGTCATCACATCGGCCGACAGCAAGGACTCGTCATATGGCTATCGTCCGCTCACTGACGAGGAGCGCGCGTATTACCAGCGCATGATCAACCAGATTAACGAGATGTTCATCGAGAACGTGGCAGAGGGTCGCAAGATGACCGTCGACGAGGTGCGCGGCCTTGCAACGGGCCTTGCTTTCACGGGCGTCGATGCGGTTGGCAATGGGATCGCCGACGAGATCGGCACGCTCGAGGATGCCAAGGACAAGGCTGCCGAAGTTGCTGGCATCAGCGATTATCAAACTTATTCCCTTGCGCTTTACAGCTATGACCTCTCGAGCCTTTACGATCTGTTCGGCGAGAGCAAATCGAACGACATGAGCTTGTTGCCCTTGCTCAAGCAATACTTTCTCAAGCGGTAAAAGGAAGACGATACATGACCTCGACTGACAATTTGGAACTGCAGGAATGGCCGGCACGCGCCGTCGTCACGGCGGGCATGCCCTATGGCAACAAGCCTTTGCACTTCGGGCACATCGCCGGTGTCTTCGTGCCGGCGGATTGCTATGCGCGCTTTCTGCGTGACCGCATCGGAGCCGAGAACGTGCGCTTCATCAGCGGAACCGACTGCTTCGGCTCGCCGATTGACGAGGGCTATCGCAAGCTCGTCGAGGCGGGGGAGTTCGAGGGCACCATCGCCGAATATGTTCAGCGTAATCACGACGCCCAGAAGGCGACGCTCGATAAATATGAGATAAGCTTGTCGATTTACGAAGGTTCTGGCATCGGGCATGCGGGCGAGCGTCACGCGGAACTCACCGACGCCATCATCCGTCGCTTCCATGAAAACGGTTGGCTCGAGCTCGATTCGACGTTGCAGTTCTTCGACGAAGAGGCGGGCGTGTTCCTCAACGGTCGCCAAGTTGTCGGTCGTTGTCCCGTTCAGGGCTGCAAATCCGAGCGGGGTTATGCCGACGAGTGCAGCCTCGGCCACAGTTACGCCCCCGAGGACCTCATCGCCCCGAAATCCACGGTGAGCGACACGGTTCCGGTGATGAAGCCGGTTGACAACTGGTATTTCGACCTCCCGGCGTTCCGCGACTTCCTGCGTGATCACGTGAAGTCGCTCGAGGCCGACGAGAACGTGCGCGCCATCGTGCCGCAGACGTGCTCCGAGTTCCTCGGCGCGCCTATCATCTACGTCAAGAACGACGAGCGCGAGTTGTTCGAGGACGTGTCGGGTGACCTGCCGTCACACACGGTGCGCGAGCCTGAGAAGGGCAAGGCGAGCTTCGAAGTCGAGTTCGTCACGGGCGCGGATCGCGACGTTGCGCGTGACGTGCTGCGGCGCGCCGGTCTGCGTTTCCGCACGGGCAAGGCGCTCGTTCCCTTCCGCATCACCGGCAATATCGAGTGGGGCGTGAAGGCGCCTGTCATCGACGGGGTGGAAGGCCTCACCGTGTGGTGCTGGCCCGAGAGCCTCTGGGCGCCGATCTCGTTCACGATGGCTGCCAATGATGCGCTCGGCTTGCCCGAGGACAGTTGGCGTGACTTCTGGTGCTCCGATGACGCCGAGGTCTTCCAATTTATCGGCCAGGACAACCTTTACTTTTACGGTGTCGTTCAGCCGGCGCTCTGGGAGGCGCTCAAGCCCGGCGAGGTCTTCTCGCACGAAGCGACCGACCGTCAGCTGCGCCAAACGCGTCTCATCGCGAATTACCGCGTGCTTTTCGGCGACAAGAAGGCGTCGTCGTCGGGCGCGGTGAAGCCGCCGACGGCCGATGAGCTCCTCGGGCACTACACGGCAGAGCAGCTGCGCGCGCACTTCCTCGCGCTCGGACTCGGCCAAAAATCGGTCGGGTTCAAGCCGAAACCTTACATGGACCCTGACAAGCGTGATGACACGCGCGTGGCCGATCCCGTGCTCAAGGAATCGAAGCTGCTTCAGAACGTGTTCAACCGACTTGCGCGCAGCGTGCTTTATGAGGCGAAGCGCAATTTCGATTGCCGCATTCCGACAAGCGACCCGACGCCGGAAGTCGTCATGCGTGCCCACGAGGCGCTTTCTGCCTATGACCGCACGATGAAGAAGGCCGAGCTCCATTCGGTCATGTCGCTCATGGACGAGTTTATTCGCTATGCCAACAAGGTGTGGGCCGATGGAATTTCCGCTGCCGAGGGCTCGGAGGATGCTGCAGCTCGTCGCCAAGTGCTCGTTGACGCCGCATACTTGCTCTGGGTTTGCACGCTCATGATGCACCCGGTCGTGCCTGCCGGTTGTGAGGATATCTGCTCGAAGCTCTCATTCGATTCGCTCCAGTTCTTCAGCTGGGACCACGCTTTCGAATCCCTTGCCGAGCTCGATTCCGCTGAAGCGCATGAAGTCGTCGACTTGCCTCCGCGATACGATTTTTTCTAGAAATGACTTTTTTCACATAACCCAAGGTGACACGTTGGTTTATGGAGCATAGTCGCATGATTTAGTATGCAAAAGTTTCTCTTCTACCTCATTCAGTGGTAACATTTTTATTGCTGAAGAGGCAGGAACGGAGGATTTTACCTATGGAACGCTCTTCGCAGATCAATGTCGCAAGTCGAATTGCGACGGTGACGCTCTCAGCCGTGGTTGCGTGCGGTGGGTTTGCGTTCGCTAGTCCGGCTTATGCCGTGACGGCTGCCGAGAAGGCAGCGGAGGCCGAGTCGGCTCTCACGCAGCTTTCTGCTATGCAGGAGACGCTCGAGCAGAGGTCGAGCGATTACTATCAGTCGTTGGCTGATTATCAAGAAGCCGTCGAGAAGCGTGATGCCACGCAGGCACGAATCGACGAGCTCTCCGGTCGAATCTCCGAGATTCAAGGTCGTCTGGGAACCCGCGCTCGCGAGATGTACCGCAACGGATCGTCTTCTTTCGTTGATTTGCTCCTTGGGGCATCTTCATTTGACGAGTTCGCTAAGAATTGGGACTTGCTCAATCGCGTGAACGAAACGGACGCGGATCTTTCCTCGGAAGCGCGTGACTTGCGTGCGGAGACCGAGGAGCAGGAGAAGGTCCTCGCAAAGCAGGCGGCTGCCGCCGAGGAGAAGTCGGCTGCTGCAGGCGCTGCTTTCCATGAAGCCGAAGAGCTTGTCAACCAGATGCAGGCAACTTATGACAGCCTGAGCGCGGAGGCGCAGGAGCTCTATGCTGCTGAACAGGCTGCCGCCGTGACCGAGGGCGGCGTGCAGAACGACGACGGCACGGTGACTGATATCGCCACTGGCCAAACCTACGCCGACCCTTCGTCATATATCGCAGCTACGGGTAATGCCATTGTTGACCGCGCTATGGCCATGTTGGGTCATTCCTATCAATATGGCGCTACAGGCGCGAACGGTTCGTTCGATTGCTCGGGTTTGGTTGGTTATGCCCTCACTGGCACTTACGATCGCATCGGGAACACGACGACGTTTATGAACTACAACCGCGTGTCCGACCCGCAGCCCGGCGATATCTGCGTGAATGCCGGCCATACGGGGATTTATATCGGCAACGGCCAGATGATTCATGCTGCCGATGAGGCTACCGGCGTTGTCATCGGCAAAGTTCAGAGTGGAATGATTTACGTCCGTCGTTAATAATCAAGAATTTGTGATTGCCGCGTCTTGGTTTTGAGTCGTTATCTCCAATACGCGGCAGGCTTTCTATGCTTGTGCTAATCTTTTGTTAGCGGAACTATGCAAATGGAGGTAAAACGATGCAGCATATTACGCAAGGTCTTCCTATACCCAAAAAGGCATTCTCCTTCGCGCTTGCCGGAGTGATGGCGGTTTCGCTGTGTCCCGGACTCGGCGCCACGCAGGCGTATGCCGATCCGACCGCCGCTGAGAAGCAGGCGGAAGCTGAGGCGGCGCTTGCCAACCTCAATTCGATGCAAGAGACGCTCGACCGCCTTTCCGCCGAATATGGCGAAGCGCTTGCCGCTCAAGAAGAGGCCGAGAAGAACCGCGATGCAGCTGAGGCTCGGCTCAAGGAAATCAACGAGCAAATCAAGAAGCTTCAGGCTCGTCTCGGCGATCGTGCTCGCGAGATGTATCGTAACGGCTCCTCGTCGTTCGTCGAGATGTTGCTCGGCGCCACGTCGTTCGAGGAGTTTGCCACCAGCTGGGACATGCTGAACAAGGTGAACGAGAACGATGCCGACATGGTTCAGGAGCGCAAGGAGCTTGCCGAAGAGGCTGAGGAGCAGGCGAATATCTACAACGAACAAGCGCAGGTTGCTGCTCAGAAGTCGAAGGAGGCCGCTGAGGCCGAGGCCCAGGCCGAGTCGACGGTCGCGGAGATGCAGGCGACTTATGACAGCTTGAGCGCAGAGGCGGCTCGGTTGCTCGAGGAGGAGCGTGCCGCGCAGGCTGCCGCAGAGGCGGCGGCGCGTGCTGCCGAGGAGCAGCAGAATCCAGGCGGTGGTGGCGACACTCCTGGTGACGACATCAATTACGAAGGCGGCTCCGACACGGTCAGCCGTGCACAGGCGTGCCTCGGTGCGCCGTATGTCTGGGGCGGTGTCGGGCCCAAGGGTTACGACTGCTCCGGTCTGGTGAGCTACTGCCTGACCGGCAGCCACAGCCGCCTCGGCACGACCTACACGTTCATGGGTTGGCCGCGGGTTTCCAATCCGCAACCGGGCGACATTTGCGTGAACTGGACTCACACCGGCATCTATATCGGTGGTGGCCAGATGATTCATGCCGCGACCTATGGCGTCGGCGTTATCACCGGTCCGGTTCAGTCTGGCATGATTTACGTTCGCTATGGCGGCTAACGCTGCGGGAAAACCGCACGTCGAGCTCTATTCCGACGGTTCGTCCCGAGGCAACCCAGGACCGGGTGGCTTCGGGACGATCTTGCGTTTCAAGCGTTCGACTGGCGAAGAGTTTGAACGTGAGTATTCTCAGGGCTATCGTGTCACGACGAATAACCGAATGGAGCTCATGGGCGTCATCGTGGGTCTCGAAGCGCTCAATAGGCCGTGCGCCGTCGATGTGATCACCGATTCACAATATGTCGTCAAGGCGTTCAACGACCATTGGATTGATGGATGGCTCAAGCGAGGCTGGAAAAAAGCCGACAAGAAACCCGTTCTCAACGCCGACCTTTGGAAACGGCTCCTCGCCGCAGCTGATCAACACGACGTGACGTTTCATTGGGTGCGAGGTCATGCCGGCCATTCTGAAAACGAGCGGTGCGACGCGCTGGCGACCGCCGCCGCAGATGGCGATAACCTTATTGATGACGTGCAGGGTCAGGACACCCTATTGTAAATAAGACGAAATCGTAGCTCGGAGCTCGTCCATGCCGTCCTTCTTGAGCGACGACGTAATGACCATGGGCACGTTGTCTTCGACGTCGAGCTGGCGCTTAATCGCAGCGCGTTGCTGGAGGCATTTCGATTTCGAGAGCTTGTCGCCCTTCGTCAGCACGATGAGGTAGGGCAGTTCGGCTTCTTGCAGGAATCCAACCATGTTCTCGTCAAGGTCGCTTGCTGGGTGGCGAATGTCGATGAGCGAGCACACGAGTGCGAAATTCCGGTCTTGGTTGAAGTAGCCCTCGATGAGCTCGGCCCAGCGCCCCTTCTCCGATTTCGAGACCTTGGCATAGCCATATCCGGGCAAATCGACGAAACGCGCCTCATCGGTCAAGAAGAAGTTGATGGTCGAGGTCTTGCCGGGCGTTTGGGACACCTTCGCGAGCTTTTTTCGCCCGAACAGGGAATTGAGCAATGATGATTTGCCCACATTCGACCGTCCTGCGAACGCAATCTCGGGCAAGGTCGATTCCGGCAGCTGGGAAGACGTTCCAAATGAACGTTCGAATTGTACGTTGTTGAAATTCATGTGCAGCAGTTTACCAAATGAATCGGGGTGTGTTAGACTACATGGGTTTCTAATCACGCATGCTTGTGTGACTCGAACCGCGAGTGGCCACCGGAAAAGGCTGCGGCTTCGGGGATGATCGCAAGCAGAGGACTAACGAATGGAGTGGAAATGACGAAAGTCAGCATTCAAACGCTGCTCGAAGCCGGAGCGCATTTCGGGCACCAAACCCGCCGCTGGAACCCCAAGATGGCGCCGTATATCTTCGGTAGCCGCGGCGACATCTACATTCTCGATCTCAAGCAGACGCTCGTCGGGCTCGACAACGCCTACACGTTCGTGCGCGAGCTCGCCAAGAAGGGCGGCACGATTCTCTTCGTCGGCACGAAGAAGCAGGCGCAGGAGGCTGTGTCCGAGGCCGCCAACCGCTGCGGCATGCCCTACGTCAACGCTCGTTGGCTCGGCGGCATGATGACGAACTTCGTCACGATCCGCAAGCGCGTGAACCGCATGGAGGAGCTCGAGGCCATGCAGACCGATGGTCGCATGGAGCTGCTGCCGAAGAAGGAGCAGATCCTGCTCGGTAAGGAGCTTGCCAAGCTGCAGACGAACCTCAACGGCATCCGCAACATGAAGCGCACGCCCGACGCCATCTTCGTCATCGACACGAACCGCGAGGAGATCGCGATTCGCGAGGCGAAGCGCCTGGGCATTTCCGTCGTCGGCACGCTCGACACGAACTGCGATCCGGATGACGTCGAGTATGGCATCCCGGCCAACGATGACGCCATCCGTTCCGTGAAGCTGCTGGCCGACTTCATCGCCGATGCCGTCGTCGCCGGCACGGGTGCTCCCGTGACTGCTGAGGAGATGGCCGCTGAAGCTGCTCCGGCTGAGCCCGAGGCTGCTCCGGCTGCTGAAGAGGCCGCTGAGGCTCCTGCCGCCGAATAACAACCACTGAGACCAGAAAGGTTTTTGCTATGGCTATTACTGCTGCTCAGGTCAAGGAACTCCGCGAGATGACCGGCGCGGGCATGATGGAGTGCAAGAAGGCTCTGACTGAGGCCGACGCCGACATGGACAAGGCCGTCGACCTGCTCCGCGAGTGGGGCGTCGCGAAGGTCGCCAAGAAGGCCGGGCGTGCCACTAACGAGGGCACCGTCATGGCGCTCGTTTCCGACGACGGCAAGGCTGGCGCCGTCATCGAGCTGAACTGCGAGACTGACTTCGTCGGCATGAACGAGAAGTTCAAGGGCTATGCCGAGCAGATCGCCAAGATCGCGCTCGACGCCAAGCCGGCTGACGCTGAGGCTCTCAAGGCGAACGCCGAGGTCGAGGCTCTCATCACCGACTGCGTGCACGTCATGGGCGAGAACACGCAGCTTTCGCGCGCGGCTTACATCGAGAGCAGCGCCGTGTGCTCTTACATCCACATGGGCGGCAAGATCGGCGTTCTCATGCAGTTCGAGGTCGAGGGCATCGACCCGACGGCGGATGCGTTCAAGGCCTATGGCCGCGATGTCGCCATGCAGGTTGCCGCCATGTCGCCGGTTGCCCCGAACCGCGAGGCCGTGCCGGCCGACGTGGTCGAGAAGGAGCTCGAGATCTATAAGGCTCAGGCTGCCGCTTCCGGCAAGCCGGAGAACATCCAGGAGAAGATCGCTACGGGCCGTCTCGAGAAGTTCTATGCCGAGAACTGCCTCACCGAGCAGGCCTTCGTCAAGGACGGCGATCTGACGATTCAGTCCTACACCGACAAGGTCGCCAAGGAGCTCGGCGGCTCCATCAAGGTCGTTGACTTCGTGCGTTACGCGCTCGGCGAATAACGAAGCCGTTAACCTGAAAGCGGTTTGAAACTGTTGCGGCGGTCCCGACGGGGCCGCCGCTTTGCGTTACAATGGCTTTCGCGTCTTTTCGGGATGGTGAAAGGAACCGATGGACTTCAGCTTAATGGCCATACTCTCGCAGGTTGCGGCTTATCCCGCTTTGGCCGTCATTATCTTCCTGGTGATTGTCGTAACGGTCGTGTCCGGTGCCACCGATGCGCCGAATGCGATCGCGACGGCGGTCTCGACCCGCTGCTTGACGCCGACCCAGGCGCTCTGGCTTGCGGCGGTGTTCAATTTCATCGGGCTGGTCGGCATGACTTACATTTCGACGGCCGTCGCCCACACGATGTTCGGGATGGTTGATTTCTCGGGTGACACGCATCAGGCGCTCATGGCGCTCATGGCGGCCATGATCGGGGCGATCATTTGGGGCGTGTTCTGCTGGTGGCGGGGAATTCCCGCATCGAAATCGCATTCTCTCATCGCCGGCATCACCGGTGGCGCCATCGCGATGAACGGACTTGCGGGCGTCGTCGTCGGCGAGTGGGCGAAGGTGATTTACGGCATGGTGTTCTCGCTCGTTGCCGGCTTCTTGCTCGGATGGGTGCTCGTCAAGCTCGTCGAGATGCTGTTCAGCCGGTTCCATCGACTCACCACGCGGCGTGTGTTCATCGTCATCCAAGATGTTCTGGCGGCTGCGCTTTCCTTCTTGCACGGAGCCCAGGATGGCCAGAAGTTCATGTCGATTGCGGTTCTCGGCATCGCGCTTGCGTTTGGTATCGAATCGCCGAGTAGCGCGGGCTTTCCGTTATGGCTCATGATCACGTGCTCGATCGCGATTTCGGCCGGCACGTTCCTTGGTGGCAAGCGCATCATCAAATCGGTTGCGATGGACATGGTGCGACTTCAGAAATACCAGGGTGTCGCCGCTTCGCTCGGCACGGTGGTCACGCTCTTCGTCTCGAGCATCACGGGCATGCCGGTGTCGACTTCGCACTGCTCGACGAGTTCGATTATGGGCGTCGGTGCATCGAAGAGCATCCGCAAGGTGAATTGGGACATTGCGAAGAGCATGGTGTTTGCCTGGATCCTGACGTTCCCTGCGTGCGGCCTCATCGGTTTCGCGCTCGCGAAGCTTTTCATGTTGTTCTAGCTGAAACAATTCGTTGTCTTCTCGAGTGGTATAGTGTTCCAGTTATAAATCCACGAGGGAGGTTTCAATGAGCAGAGTGTACAACTTTTCCGCAGGTCCGGCGGTTCTGCCGGAGGAGGTTCTGAGGCAGGCGGCCGACGAGATGCTCGATTATCAGGGCACGGGCATGTCGGTCATGGAGATGAGCCATCGCTCCAAGCCGTTCCAGAACATCATCGACACGGCCGAGGCTGACCTGCGCGAGCTCATGGGCATTCCCGAGAACTACAAGGTTCTGTTCATGCAGGGCGGCGCGACGACGCAGTTTGCCGCAATCCCGATGAACCTGCTGAAGGCCGAGGGCGGCGTCGCCGACTACATCGTGAGCGGCAGCTGGTCGAAGAAGGCTTTCAAGGAAGCGCAGATGTATGGCACGGCGAACTGCCTGGCTTCGAGCGAGGACGAGACGTTCTCCTATGTGCCCGATGTCGATGCGATCGAGGTCAGCCCGAACGCGGATTACCTTTACATCTGCCAGAACGAGACGATTTACGGTACCGTTTACCACAAGCTTCCCGAGACCGGTGACGTGCCGCTGGTCGCGGACGTGTCCTCGTGCTTCCTGAGCGAGCCGATTGACGTGAGCAAATACGGCGTCATCTACGGCGGCGTCCAGAAGAACGTGGGACCGGCCGGCTTGGCGATCGCCATCGTGCGCGACGACCTCATCCGCGAGGATGTGCTGCCGTTCACGCCGACGCTGCTCCGTTGGAAGACGATGGCTGACAACGGCAGTCTCTATAACACGCCCGCTTGCTACACGATTTACATCTGCGGCCTCGTCTTCAAGTGGCTGAAGGCCCAGGGCGGTCTCGAGGGCATTGGCAAGCGCAACCATGAGAAGGCGGCGCTGCTTTATGACTTCCTCGATCAGTCGAGCCTGTTCAGCGGCACGGCGCGCAAGGAGGACCGTTCCATTATGAACGTGCCCTTCATCACCGGCGACGCCGACCTCGACGCGAAGTTCATCGCCGAAGCTGCGGAGAACAACATCGCCAACATCAAGGGCCACCGTTCCGTCGGCGGCATGCGCGCGAGCATCTACAACGCCATGCCCGTCGAAGGCGTGCAGCACCTCGTCGACTTCATGGAGAAGTTCGAAAAGGCGAACGCATAAAGCGAATCTCTCGGCGCTGATAGGCGTGCAAGGATAAGTTCCTGTTCGGGCTATTTCTGCATTGAATGCAATTCTTTGACGCAAAGTCGGCAGAGAATCGGGGTTGTGGCACGGAATCACTCCGATAGGAGTGCTCTTCTGCATAATGGCGTCTCGCGATGTGTGGCTGCGCATTTGTCTTTCGAATGCTTTCCCGAAATCACGGGAGAACCTGTGCCATAACCCCGCTTTTTCGACGCTTTTCAAGTTGAAAATTGATTGTTGTTCCTGTGCGGTTGTGCTCATGTTGTAATGAGAACTAATGTTCACTGTTAGAATCGACGGGAGCAAAGGAGGTGTCGCATGGCGACGCGTAGGAAGAAGAAGGTGCGCGACGAGGCGTTGGCCAACATTGACGACGGGTGCGACGCCTGGCTGGTCGAGGGCGCGCGCTTCGACGGCGTGCTGGAGATCCCGGTCATCAAGCGGCCCGACAAGATCATGATCCCGTCTGGCCTGGTGCCGTTCTCGAAGCGCGACCAGGTGGACTCGCCGGCGCGCTTCGCCGTCTGCGAGTACGAGCTCGACCGCGAGTTCGCGCCGCTGCTCAAGGACCCGGCCGCCTACGTGAAGGAGTTCAGGAAGTTCCAGGCGTTCGTGACGCCCGACGCGTCGCTCTACTGGGACATGCCGCTCGCGGCGCAGGTCGCCAACAAGTACCGCAACCACGCGGTGGGGCACTACATGCAGGAGCAGGGCGTCTACACGATCCCGAACGTGCGCTGGGGCGACGAGCGGACCTACACGTGCGACTTCCTGCCCGAGCCGCTCGCGTTCCTCGGCGTGGAGCGCCACTCGGTCGTGGCCGTCGGCAGCTACGGCGTCGTCAAGACTGCCGACGAGCGGCGCCACTTCAAGGCGGGGATGGCTGCCATGCTCGATTGGCTCGAGCCCGAGGCCGTGCTCGTCTACGGCTCGACGCCGGAGGACCTGTTCGAGGGCTTCCTCGACCGCTCGGAGTTCGTGAAGTACCCCGACTGGACGAGCCGCGTGCGCCGCGGCGCGCCGGAGGCGCAGCCCGAGGAGGAGTTCGCGAAGCCGAAGGCCCGCCTCGATGGGTAGTGGCTTCTCGGGGAAATACGGCGGCACGTGGTCGTCGCCTGAGGGCGAGGAGCTGCGCCGGCGGGTCCTCGAGGCCATCGAGCGGGCCGGAGGCCTGCTCGTGGGCGGCTCGGCCGTCCAGCTCGCCGAGGCGCTCGTGAGGATCGCGGCCGGCGAGTCGCCCGACGAGGTCGACTTCCCGGAGATGTCCGACGTCGCGCTCGATCTGGCACTCGACGCGCTCTCGCCCTTCGTGCCGGGCGGTCCCGCCGCCACGCGCTCGCTCGCACTTGCCACGAAGGCAAGCAGGGGCGCGCGGAAGGTTGCGAGATCCGGGGGGACCACCGAGGAAGTTAAGACGGCATATAGTCGCCGAGCTCCTCGGCAGATACGGTTAAAACCTCAAGAGTATGCAATAGTCAAATCGGCCCTAAATAATATGTACCATGCTCGCCTTAAAGGGAAAAAGCAACGTGATATTCCAATTGGGGAATACGTTTACACAGTCATTTTTCATGGCTTCGATGACTACACGATAATTGGTAGGAGGGGGCTCGAATGAGCGTCGCAGAAAAAGAACTTGAAGCGAGGTTGGCGGGTTTGCCCGATGCTGATTCCGATTTCACGCAATGCACCTTGTTTTTAATTAAATCTCATGGTCTTGTGGATGAAACCCTTAAGCTTCTCGAAGGCAATCCAGACGCAACAACCGATACGGTAATTGAATTTAGACTCGAGTACTGCGGTGATATTGAATTCTACGATGATGATGGTTCGAGGGTTCCGGTAAGTACCGATCGGCTTAAGTTGACTATCGGAATGCGTGAGTTTTTGATGCAGCTCAAGGGGAAAACCTTGAAGTCTTATCAGTTTGCTTCTGTTGGAAATGCCCGAGGCAAACTGGCCGATTGTAACGTACGCATCAACTTGGGGCAGCATGCAATTGATTTGAATTGCTACAACTTTGCTTTTGACATCGCCGGGAAAGTTATCGAGTTGGGTGCGATGCATTGTGAGCGTATGAGTTTGCAAGATGACTTCCGGCCGTGGACCGATGGACCCTTCCACGCATACGCGGTAAACGAGCGCATAACTGGAGTTGAGCTGGTGACAGATTATGCCAAGGTTGAGGTCGATGGGGAGCTAAGCGAGTTCGACATCGACGTCGCGGTTGCGTTGAGGACGGCGCATGCCGTCTACACGTTTGCGCGGGAGTCGTGGCGTTCCACGGAATTAAGCATAGCTGTTGCGGACGATATTGTTATCCCTTACGAGGTCAGCGAATGCGACGTCGAATGGATGGGGCTCTCGGCGGAAGACGGCGTTTCCGCCGTAAAAGTGAAGCGATCGACTACGAAACTAGCGTGAGTGCACGGGCAAGAAGGCTATTCCTTCTGCAGCCGAGCGGATTGGGCCGTTCTTTAGCCAGCGGTCGCTAGTCGTGGGAAGAAAACAACTGATTGTAGGAAAGAGTATATGTCGATAGATCTAGAATCATTGAACGGGCCGCAACGCGAGGCGGTCGAGTGCACCGAGGGGCCGCTGCTCGTGTTGGCGGGCGCGGGATCGGGCAAGACGCGCGTTCTGACTTACCGCATCGCGCATATCATCGAGACGACCGATGCGGCGCCGTGGGAAATCTTGGCCATCACGTTTACGAACAAAGCCGCCGCCGAGATGCGCGAACGTTTGAGCGGCCTCATCGGCGGGCGTGCGCGGGGGATGTGGGTGTCCACGTTCCACAGCATGTGCGTGCGAATGCTGCGCGCTGACGCGGATCGCCTCGGGTTCGCGCAGGGTTTCACGATTTACGACGACGCGGACAGCAAACGTCTTGTTCGCGATATCATGGCCGAGTTGGACATCGACCCCAAGAGGTTTCCCATCAATACGTTGCGCAACCGAATCTCCCAGGCTAAAAACGAGCTTTTGGTGGCAGGAGATTTCGCAGACCGCGCCGTCGACCCTGTCGGCAAGCAGGCGGCGCGCGTCTACAAGCGCCTGCAAGAGCGTCTCAAGGCGGCGAATGCGTTTGATTTCGACGACCTGCTCCTTTATGCCTACTTGCTGCTTAAGCATCATCCCGATGTGCTCGACGCCTATCAGAAGCGATTCAAATACATCCTGGTCGACGAGTATCAGGACACGAACCATGCGCAATACGAGATTTGTCGCTTGCTTGCCGCGGCGCACCGCAACATCATGGTCGTCGGCGACGACGACCAGTCGATTTATTCGTGGCGCGGTGCCGACCTGCGCAACATTCTCGAGTTCGAGAGCGACTATCCCGAATGCACAACCGTTAAGCTCGAGCAGAACTACCGTTCGACGGGCAATATCCTGAATGCTGCGAATGCGGTGATTGCGAACAACCTGAACCGCAAGGCCAAGAAACTCTTCACAGAGGGTGAGCCAGGCGAGAAGGTGCAGGTCTTCATGGCGTCCGACGAGCGTGACGAGGGCCGTTGGATTGCCGGCCAGATCGAGAAGAAGCATGCGTCGGGCATGAGTTACGAGCAGATCGCGGTGTTTTACCGCACGAACGCGCAAAGCCGCATGCTCGAGGACATGTTCCTGCGCGCTGGAGTGCCTTACCGAATCGTCGGGGGCACCCGCTTCTTCGAACGCAAGGAAATCCAGGACGTCATGGCCTATTTGACGCTTGCAGTGAATCCCGCAGACGACATGGCGGCCACGCGGGTCATCAACGAGCCTAAGCGCGGAATCGGCAAGGCGAGTGTCGAGCTCATCCAACAGGTGGCCTGGGAGAACCAGACCACGTTCATGAACGCCGCCGAGCTTGCGGTTGTCGACGAGAGCCTGCGTCAGGCGACGCGCCGCTCGATCGGCGAGTTCGTGCAGATCATACGTGATGCGTCGACGTATGAAGGGGATTTGCGCAAGGTCGTCGAAATGATAATCGACAAGGCGGGCATTATCGATGCCTACCAAGCTGAAGGAACCGATGAGGCGACGAGCCGCATCGAGAACATACAGGAGCTCCTCGGCGTCGTCGACGAGTTCGTGGACACGCATGATGACGAAGACGCCGAGTTCGCAGCGCCGACGGCTGGGGATGATGCGGGGGAGGAGCCCGCGCGCGTCCTGCGGGGTGACTCGCTTGCCGATTTCATCGAGTGGGTGCGTCTGCGAACCGACCTCGATGCCGCTACTGACGACGGCCATGCGGTCACGCTCATGACGGTGCATTCTTCTAAGGGCCTCGAGTTCGACTGCGTGTTCGTCGCAGGCATGGAGGAGTCCCTGTTCCCGCATATGAACTCGATGGGCGAGGCCTCGGCTGTCGAGGAAGAGCGGCGGCTTGCTTATGTCGCCATCACGCGCGCCCGCAAGTTCCTGTGTTTGACATGCGCGCAGCAGCGGCAACTGTTTGGTTCGACGCATGCGAACCCGGCATCGCGCTTCTTGCGCGAGATTCCCGAGGAGCTGCGTCAGACGACGGGCGTGGGCTCGGCAGGCTTCTCGGGCACCGGTTGGGAGAAGCGGGGGAGCCGCCGGGGCATTTCCGGGTCTGGTTCCGAAGCCGGTCGTGGGCGCGTGTCGGCGCGTTCAAGCGCGTTTGGCTCGGGCGAGCGTTCGCGTGACTTGCGCACGGGCTTGTCTCTTCCCGAGAAGAAATCTGGGGCGTCCGGCACGTTCGCCAAAGGCGACCATGTCGACCATAAGACGTTTGGGCGCGGAGTTGTTTCGCGCGTCGATGGTGATACCATTTATGTCAAGTTCGCAAAGTCCGGTCAGACGAAGAAGCTGCTGAAAGATTACGCTCCTATCGTCAAGATCGGCGGTTAAGCGCGGTTGATAGGAGGAATGATGACGACTCCGATCATCGTCGTGGGGCATAAGAACCCCGATAACGACTCCATTGCTTCGGCAATCGGATATGCATGGCTGAAGAACGAGCTTGCCGAAGCTGGCGAGGTTTACGTACCGGCGCGCCTCGGGCCGTTGCCGCGTGAAACGGCCGGCGTTCTCGACAAATGGGGCATCGAGCGCCCGATGGTCATCAACAACTTGTTCGCACGTGTGTCCGATGTCATGACTCCCGATCCGCTTTCGGTGAGCGCCGATGCTAAGATCATCGAGGCGGGCCGCATTTTGCGCAAGCACAACATCCAGGCGCTCGTCGTGACGAACGAGGACGGAACTTATCGCGGGCTCATTTCGACGCGCATGATCGCCAACCGCTACATTTCCGCAACTGACGTGCTCGAGGAGGAAGGTGCGAGCCAGATGGCGGTCGCATCCGACCTCATCGCGTCCCTCGACCAGAGCGTCGACGCCATCATGGAGGAGGGGATTCTCACGCTCGATGCCGACGACAGGCTCGACGAGGCGACGGCGGATCTCATGGCCCAGCCGTTTCGGGAGGCGGTCGTGCTCGATGACGAGCGCCGCCCCATCGGCATCGTCACGCGTTCGGATATCGCGGTTCACCCGCATAGAAAGGTGATTCTCGTTGACCATAACGAGATAAGTCAGGCGGCTGCCGGCATCGAGGATGCCGAGGTCATTGAGATAATCGACCATCATCGCATTGCCGACGTCTCGACGGTCTATCCCATCAAGTTCCTCAACATGCCGGTTGGTTCGTCGGCCACGATCGTCACGATCGAGTGCCAGCGCTATGGCATCGAGCCGCCCAAGCCCATTGCGGCCGTTCTGCTGTCGGCCGTTATGACCGACACGGTCGTCTTGAAATCGCCGACGACTACCGCGACCGACAAGCGCATCGCAGATTATCTTGCGGGCATCCTCGGCGTCGACCCGACCGCGTTCGGCATGGAGGTGTTCGCCTTCCGCGGCGGGGACGACGACATGCCCATCGACAAGCTCGTCGGCGCAGATTCGAAGGAGTTCGAGCTCGGGGAGGGCACGGTGCTCATCGCGCAGCACGAGACGACGAATCTCGATGCTGTCATGGGGCGTGAGTCGGAGATGCGCGAATACATGCGCGGTCTCATCAAGGCGCGCGGCTATATATGCGTTCTCCTCATGGTCACCGATATCATTGCCGAGGGATCGCAGTTTCTTTGCGAGGGTAACCGTCGCATCGTCAACCGCGCCTTCGACATCGAGTGCACCGGCGAGGGCGGCACTTGGATGCCGGGCGTCCTCTCGCGCAAAAAACAGGTCGCGGCTCGCATTCTCGAGGCGTAACGGAACGTATTTCGTCGACGTTTGCTCCATAATCGCAGGTCGCGACTCGACGGTGATGGTGGAGCAGATGTCGACGACAAACGTTTAGCTCACCCGCTTGTGAACGAATTGTGTGAGTATGGACACACCCGGCTCCGTGGCGTTTGACAACCTCGGAACACGCTAGTAATGTTTCGCCTCGCGTCTCTTTTGGAGGCGAGTGTTCGTGCGCGGTTCAGCTGAACGCACACGAATCACCGTTGATTATAACGGCAGGTCAAGGCCGGAAGAGGTTGGTGCTGCAGCTTCTGAAAGCGGAGATTCGCCCGGACGTCAACAGCAAGTAGGGGACCCGACCTGGACGCAGGGAAGGTCTGCGAGAACAATAAGGAGTTTTTGAATGCCTACTATTAACCAGCTGGTCCGCAAGGGCCGCAAGAAGCAGGTCGACAAGTCGAAGACGCCTGCTCTGAAGGGCAACCCGCAGAAGCGCGGCGTGTGCACCCGCGTTTACACGACCACGCCGAAGAAGCCGAACTCGGCTCTTCGTAAGGTCTGCCGCGTGCGCCTGGTCAACGGCATGGAGGTCACGGCCTATATTCCGGGCATTGGCCACAACCTGCAGGAGCACTCCATGGTGCTCATCCGCGGCGGTCGTGTTAAGGACCTCCCGGGTGTCCGCTACAAGGTCATCCGCGCTGCGCTCGACTGCGCTGCCGTGGAAGGCCGCATGCAGGCCCGCAGCCGCTATGGCGCGAAGCGCCCGAAATAAGTCAGTAAGACGCGCGGGCGGCAGGACCGCCTAATGGGCGAAGGAAAGCCCCGAAGCGCGCAGAAGGAAAGGAAACGATATGCCGCGTAGAGCAGCAGCGACCCGGCGCGAAGTTCAGCCGGACGCGAAGTACAACAACAGGCTGGTCACCCAGCTGATCAACAAGGTCCTCCTCGATGGCAAGAAGTCTCTTGCCGAGGACATCGTCTATGGCGCTTTAGACATCGTCGAGCAGAAGACGGGTGAGGACGCGCTGACCATGTTCAAGAAGGCGATGGACAACATTCGCCCGACGCTCGAGGTCAAGCCGAAGCGTGTCGGCGGCGCCACCTATCAGGTGCCGATGGAGGTCAACTCCCGCCGTGCGAACCAGCTCGCCATCCGTTGGATGGTCGACTTCTCGCGCAAGCGTCGCGAGCACACGATGAAAGAGCGTCTCGCCGCCGAGATCATGGACGCCTGCGAGGGCACCGGCGCTTCCGTGAAGCGTCGTGAGGACCTTTACAAGATGGCCGAATCGAACCGTGCGTTCTCGCACTACCGCTTCTAAGGGGGCGAGGTCATAATGGCGAAAACCGATCTTAAGGATACGCGCAACATCGGCATCATGGCCCACATCGACGCGGGCAAGACGACGACGACCGAGCGCATCCTCTATTACACGGGCAAGACGCACAAGGTGGGCGAGGTCCACGACGGCGCTGCCACGATGGACTGGATGGAGCAGGAGCAGGAGCGCGGCGTGACCATCACGTCTGCTGCGACGACGTGCTTCTGGAATTATCCCGGCGGGGCCGAGGACGGCCATCCTTACCGCCTGCAGATCATCGACACCCCGGGCCACGTGGACTTCACGGCCGAGGTCGAGCGTTCGCTGCGCGTCCTCGATGGCGCCGTGGCCGTGTTCGACGCGGTTGCCGGCGTTCAGCCGCAGTCCGAGACGGTGTGGCGTCAGGCGAGCCGCTATGGCGTGCCTCGCATCGCTTACATCAACAAGTATGACCGCGTGGGCGCTGACTTCTTCCATGCGATTCAGACCATGAAGGATCGCCTGGACGCGCCGGCGGTTGCCGCGCAGATCCCGATGGGCGCCGAGGACAACTTCTGGGGCGTCATCGACCTGGTCACGAAGACTGCTTGGGACTTCAAGGCCGACGACAAGGGCATGACCTATCCCGAGAAGATGGACGAGATTCCGGCTGAGTTCGCTGACGAAGTCGAGATGCGCTATCAGGAGCTGCTCGAGGCCGCTGCCGATTGCGACGACGCCCTGATGGAGAAGGTCCTCATGGAGGAGCCCGTTTCCGTCGAGGAGCTCAAGGCCGCCATCCGCAAGGGCACGATCGAGTGCAAGCTGCACCCGGTGTTCGTCGGTTCTTCCTACAAGAACAAGGGCGTTCAGGAAATGCTCGACGCGGTTGTCGAGTACCTTCCGAGCCCGGTCGACGTTCCTGCAATCAAGGGCGTCAACCCCAAGACCGACGCTGAGGAGGATCGCCCGAGCGACCCGAAGGCGCCGTTCAGCGCCCTCGCGTTCAAGATCATGACCGACCCTTATGTCGGCAAGTTGACCTACATCCGCGTTTACTCCGGCTCGCTCGATTCGGGCAGCTACGTCATCAACGCGACGAAGGACAAGAAGGAGCGCATCGGCCGTCTGCTGCAGATGCACTCGAACCAGCGCCAGGACGTCGACGCGATTTCCGCGGGCGACATCGTCGCGGTTGTCGGCCTCAAGGACGTCGGCACGGGCGACACGCTTTGCGACGAGGCGCATCCGGTCATCCTGGAGTCGATGGAGTTCGCCGATCCGGTTATCGACATCGCCGTCGAGCCGAAGTCGAAGGGCGATCGCACGAAGCTCGAGGACGCGCTGCGCAAGCTGGCTGAAGAGGATCCGACGTTCAAGGTTTCCACGAACGAGGAGACCGGCCAGACCATCATCGCCGGCATGGGCGAGCTTCACCTCGAGATCATCATCGACCGACTGCTGCGTGAGTTCAAGGTCGAGGCGAACGTCGGCAAGCCGCAGGTTGCTTATCGCGAGAAGGCCACCGAGCCCGCGATGAACGTTCAGGGCAAGTTCGTCCGCCAGTCCGGTGGTCGCGGCCAATACGGCGACGTCGTCATCAACATGTACCCCGCCGAGCCGGGCGAGGGCTACACGTTCGAGAACAAGATCGTCGGCGGCGTCGTTCCGAAGGAATACATCCCGTCGGTCGACAAGGGCATCCAGGAGGCGCTGAACTCCGGCGTGCTCGCGGGCTTCCCTGTCGAGGACGTGAAGGTCGAGCTCATCGACGGTTCCTACCACGAGGTCGACTCCTCCGAGGCTGCGTTCAAGGTTGCTGGCTCCATGGCCATCAAGGAAGCGCTCAAGCGCGGCAAGTCCGTCATCCTCGAGCCGGTCATGGCCGTTGAGGTCGAGACTCCCGAGGAATACATGGGCTTCGTCATGGGCGACATCCCCGGTCGCCGTGGCCTGATTCAGGGCCAGGAGAGCCGTGGCAACACGACCGTCATCAGCGCGAAGGTTCCGCTCGGCAACATGTTCGGTTACGCGACCGACCTTCGTTCCGGCACGCAGGGCCGCGCGATGTACACGATGCAGTTCGACTCCTACGAGCCCGTGCCGAAGAGCGTGCAAGAGGAGATCATCAGCAAGGCCGGCGGTAACGCGTAAGCGTCGAGCCCTGAGTATTGGAGAGAAACATGGCAAATCAGAAGATTCGCATTCGCCTGAAGGGCTATGACCATGAGATCGTGGACCAGTCCACGAAGCTCATCGTCGATACGGCGCAGAAGACGGGTGCCAAAGTGTCCGGTCCGATCCCGCTGCCTACGGAGCGCAACCTTTACTGCGTCATCCGCGGGCCGCATGTAAACAAGGATTCCCGCGAGCAGTTCGAGATGCGCACGCACAAGCGTCTCATCGACATCCTCGAGCCCACGCCTAACACCGTGGATTCGCTGATGCGCCTCGACCTGCCGGCTGGTGTCGACATCGAGATTAAGCTGTAAGGGGTGTCGCAGATGATTAACGCGATTTACGGTAAGAAGGTCGGCATGACCCAGTTGTTCGACGAGAACGACAACGTCATGGCCGTCACGGTGCTGCAGGCGGAGCCGAACACGGTCTGCCAGGTGAAGACGAACGACACTGACGGCTACGAGGCCGTGCAGCTCGGCTTCGGCGCAATCAAGGATAAGCATCTGACGCGCCCGATGAAGGGCCACTACGAGAAGCTCGGCGTCGAGCCCTGCCGTCACCTGCGCGAGGTTCGCGTGGAGGATGCCAGCGAGTACAAGCCCGGCGACACGCAGACGGTCGCAGCGTTCAACGAGTGCAAGAAGGTCGACGTGACCGGCATCTCGAAGGGCAAGGGCTTTGCAGGCGTCATCAAGCGTCACGGCTTCGGCGGTGGCCCGGGCGGTCACGGTTCGCACTTCCACCGCGCGCCGGGTTCCATCGGCATGTGCGCCACGCCTTCGCGCGTCCTCAAGGGCATGCGCATGGCCGGCCACATGGGCTGCGACCGCGTCACGGTGAAGAACCTCGAGGTTGTTCGCGTTGACGAGGACCTGAACCTCATCCTCGTCAAGGGCGCGGTTCCCGGTGGCAAGAACGGCATCGTTCGCATCCGCATGGCTGGCGACGGCCAGAGCTGGTAAGACTGGTAAGGAGCACTCCAAATGGCAAAGATTGACGTTAAAACCGCGGAGGGCAAGAAAGCCAGCACTGCTGAGCTTGCTGACTCCGTGTTCGGCATCGAGCCGAATATCCCGGTCATGCATCAGGTCGTGCGCATGCAGCGCGCGGGCTGGCGTGCCGGCACCCACAACACGCTGACGCGTGGCAAGGTCCGTGGCGGCGGCCGTAAGCCGTGGCGCCAGAAGGGCACCGGCCGCGCGCGTCAGGGCACCATCCGCGCGCCGCATTGGCGTGGCGGTGGCGTGGTCTTCGGCCCGCATCCGCGCGACTACTCCTTCAAGGTGAACAAGAAGGAGATCAAGCTCGCGATTCGTTCGGCTCTCTCGGCGAAGCTTGCTGACGAGCAGCTGATCGTGGTTGACAAGATCGAGTTCGATAAGCCCTCCACGAAGGATGGCGTGGCTCTTCTGGCGGCGCTGGGCGTCGAGGGTCGTTGCACCATCGTCGTGAACGAGGAGAACACGAACGCGATTCTGTCGCTTCGCAACATCCCGACTGTCGACATCATCTGCTCGGGCGAGGAGAACGTCTACGAGCTGCTCGACAACAAGTTCCTGGTGTTCGAGCAGGACGCCCTGAAGAAACTCGAGGAGGCGATGGCGTAATGAAGGACGCACGCGACATCATCATCCGCCCGATCATCACGGAGCACAGCTACGACATGATCGAGAAGAACAAGTACACGTTCGAGGTCGCTCGCGACGCGAACAAGATCGAGATCGGCAAGGCCGTCGAGGAGCTCTTCGGCGTTACCGTGAAGAAGGTCAACACGATGAACGTGAAGCCGAAGAAGAAGCGCGTTCGCTACGTCGCCGGCTACACCCGTCGTTGGAAGAAGGCCATGGTCACCATCGCCGAGGGCGAGACCATCGAGATTTTCGCAAGCTAAGAGCGAGCTGGAATCACTTCTGTGCGAAAGCGCCCCACGGGGCGCTTTCGTGTATCATGGGCGAAAACGGAAGGGGCTGGCATGGCGTTCGTCGAGTTTCGTGATGTGCGTAAGGTCTACCAGATGGGCGAGGTTGAGGTTGCGGCCGTCTCGGGGATGTCGTTCGATATCGAGCAAGGCGAGTTCGTGGTCGTCGTCGGGCCCTCCGGTGCAGGCAAGACCACGCTGCTCAACATGCTCGGTGGCATGGACTCGGTCACTTCGGGGACGATAATGCTCGACGGTCGCGAAGTGAGTGCATTCGACGAGAAGGAGCTCACCTTCTATCGCCGTTACGACATCGGCTTTGTGTTCCAGTTCTATAACCTCGTGCAGAACCTTACCGCCAAGGAAAACGTTGAGCTGGCAAGCCAGATTTGCCAAGATCCACTTGATGCCGAGGACGTGTTGCGCCAAGTCGGCCTTGGGCATCGGCTTGATAACTTCCCGGCTCAGCTTTCCGGCGGCGAGCAACAGCGCGTCGCAATCGCGCGTGCACTCGCGAAGAACCCTAAGTTGTTGCTTTGCGACGAACCGACCGGCGCGCTCGATTACAACACGGGTAAGGCAATCCTGCGACTGCTTCAGACGACGTGCTCCGATACTGGCAAGACAGTCGTCCTCATCACGCATAACACTGCATTCACGTCCATCGCCGACCGTGTCGTTCACGTTCGAGAGGGACGTGCCGACGAGATAGTGTTGAACGATAATCCGGTTTCCGCCGAAACCTTGGAGTGGTAAGCACGAGCGCGTTCTCGAAAGAGTTCGCGCGCACGGTAACCCGTGCTCCGGGGCGTTTCCTGGCGCTTCTGGCGATTGTCGCGCTCGGTGCGGGGTTCTACGCGGGATTGCGCATGACCGCGCCCGACATGACCCGCGCCCTCGATGAATATCTCGACGCGGGGCATGTCTATGACGTGCGCGTAGTTTCCACGATGGGCTTGGAAGGCGCCGATATCGACGCCATACGCGAATTACCTAACATCGAAGACGTCATGCCTGCCCGGCAAGCCGACGTGCTTGCGACGTTGCATGATGCGAGCTACACGACTCGCGTTCATTCCTATCCAGCCCAGGCGAAAGAGGGCGGCGGTGCTGCGGATGAGGCCGGCTATTTGAACAGAATCGAACTTTACGAGGGACGATGGCCGCAAAGCGCCGATGAGTGCCTGATAGCCGGTGACCGCGTGTTGGCCAAGGACGTCGAAATCGGCGATGAGGTCGTCGCTACGCAGGGGACGTCCGATCTTGATGACATACTGGTCGAACGTCGCTTGCGTATCGTTGGCAAAGTTCACGCGACCTATTACGTCTCGTCGGCGGCGATTGATGCGAGCTCGCTCGGTTCGGGCGTTGTCCAGCAGGTGCTCTATGTCCCGGAATGCTCTTTCGCTGAAGACATGCCCTATACCGACGCGTTTGCCACGGTGAAGGGTGCCACGGCCCTGCCGTTTCAAAGCCAGGCATATGACTCGCTGATTGACGAGGCCAAGGCCCAGATCGAATCGATTGCCGACGAACGCTGCCGAGCGCGTTATGACAGCTTGCAGGAGCAAATGCGCGACAAGGCGACGACCTATGAGGGCTTTCTCGACCTGCTCGAATATCGCCTCTCCGCCACGCAGGAGGAACTCGACAACCCGACTATGCCCGAATGGCTCGTCATGGATCGAGGCAAGAACGCGGGCATGGCGAGCTATACGGCTGACTCTGAACGCGTCGACCATATCGCCCAAGTGTTCCCGACCGTATTCTTCCTCGTGGCGGCGCTTGTGGCGCTCACGACGATGACGCGCATGGTCGACGAGGAACGCCGACTGATCGGCACTTTCAAGGCGCTTGGCTATGCCCGCCGTCGCATCACGAGCAAATATCTCGCCTATGCAGCGCTCGCGAGCGGTATCGGCTCGATGATCGGCATCGCCGTCCTCGGCATCGTTTTGCCTCACGTCATCATGAACGCCTATGCGATCATGTATTACGCCCCGCCCGGCCTGCCGCCCATTGATTTGCCGCTGGCCATGCTTTCCGCCGCGTTATCGATGGCAATCACGCTCGGCGCCACGTGGTTATCGGTTGCTGCGACCTTGCGCGAGCGTCCTGCCGCGCTCATGCTGCCGCGCTCGCCCAAGGCTGGAAAGCGCATCCTGCTCGAGCACGTCGCGCCGCTGTGGGCGCATCTGTCGTTCACATGGAAAGTGACATGCCGGAACTTGTTCAGATATAAGAAACGCCTGGTTATGACCGTCGCTGGCATAGCGGGTTGCACGGCGTTGCTGCTCACCGGCCTCGGCTTGCACGACGCGATTAACGATATCATCGACGTTCAATATGGCGAGATCATCCATAACAACGTTGTCATCGCTCTCGAGGATCGCGTGACAGACGAGCAGCGCCGCGCGCTCGAAGTCGTTCTCAGCCGAGATGACCTCGTGCAGTCAAGCACTTCCGTCTTCGCTGAGACGATGCTCGCCTCAGGGCCGCGCGCCGAAGGCAAGCGTGTCGATGTCGTGAGCCCGTCTGACGAGGAAGCGTTCGCCCGCATGAAGACGCTGCGCGATCGCCGCACGCACGAATCGGTGGCGATTCCCGCCGGCAAGGCGATCGTCAACGAAAAGCTCGCGCAGGAGCTCGGTGTCGGGGTGGGGGATGCGATTGCCGTGAGCCATCAAAACGCTATGGGCAATGCCGAGCCCGAGGCGTTCGAGATAGAGGTCGGCGGCCTCTATGAGAACTATATCTACAACTACATCTACCTCGATGCTGAAACCTATGAGCGCGTGTTCGGCGAGCCGCTTGAACTTAACGCTGTCTACTCGAACGTGACTGACGATCCCGCGGGCAGGTCAGAGCTCGATGGCCTGCTCGACGAGACGGGTTGCGTGCGCACCGTGTCCTATAACGATGAGGTAATCGACACCTACCGCACGATGCTTCGCAGCGTCGACCTCATCGTCGTTGTGCTCGTCGTTTCTGCGGCCGCGCTCGCGTTCATCGTGCTTTACAACCTGACGAATATCAACATCGCCGAGCGGGTGCGGGAAATCGCGACGTTGAAGGTGCTCGGCTTCACCCGGCGCGAGACGAACGCCTATATCTTCCGTGAAATCGTCCTGATTTCGCTCATTGGAGCTGCAATCGGTCTCTTTCTCGGATCGTGGCTCGAGGGTTTCGTGGTTACGACTGCGGAAGTCGACCAAGTCATGTTCGGGCGCTCGATACATGCCCCGAGCTTCGTCGTCGGGTTCGTTCTGACGCTCATCTTCTCAGCTGCCTCCATGCTGCTCATGTTCCCGAAGTTGCGCGCCATTGACATGGTCGAGTCCCTGAAATCAAACGAATAATGACCCGATAATGCGCTACAATACCTCCTTGCGTATTCAACCCATAAGGGAGGGTCGATAGATGAAGGTCATTAAGAAGAATCTCGACGATGGATTCGTGCTGCTCGACTGCACGGCATCGTCTCAGGAAGTGAGCGACGTGCTCAATCAGGCGTCGCAGGCGTTCTGCGGCCAGATCGGGCTGCATCCGCAGCAGGGGAAGACGGCGGCGCAGGTTGCGTCCGAGCAGCTCGGCATCAAGAACCTCGACGACGCGGTCACTCCTCAGGCAATCGAGCTCATCGTGCCGCATGCGGTGAACAAGGCGGGCTTCGTTCCCGCTTTCATGCCGAAGGCCGAGCCGAAAACGCGTCTTGCACGCGGGCATGCGTTCCAGTTCGAGCTGAAGGCGTTCCCGAAACCCGAGTTCGAGCTCGAGGATTATGGCCCGGTGAAGATTCGCGTCGAGCCTTACAAGTCCGACGAGGAGGAAATCGACCGCCAAATCGCCGACATGGCTCGTCAGTTCACTGAATTCGTCGCCGTTGACGCTCGTCCGCTCGAGGCGCATGACAGTTGCTTGCTCAAGATGCGCACCACCAAGGGCGGCGAGGAGATTCCCGGCCTCACGATGGACGCACGTTCCTTCACGCTCGGCATGGACCTCATGCCCGCCGGCTTCGATGACCATCTGATCGGGATGGAACCGGGCGAGACCCGCACGTTCACGTTCGAGGGCCCCGGTCTCGACGAGAACATGAACGAGATCATGGAGGAATACGAGACGACCATCACACTGCGCGAGGTGCAGAAGGAGGTCGTGCCCGTCGTCGATGACGCCTGGGTCAAGAAGTTCCTTCCGATGTACAAGGACCTTGCCGACATGCGCTCCAAGATTGCCGTCGACGTCGATAAGGACCGTAAGAAATATTACGAGGACTACAAGCGCAACGTTGCGGCCGCCGAGCTTTCCAAGCGTTTCAAGGGTACGATTCCCGATGCGGTTTACGAAGGGTCGGTTCACGAGACGCGCGAGAACATGCGCCAGCAGGTCATCCGCAAGGGCGCGAAATGGGAGGACTTCGTCGAGCAGAACGGCGGCGAGCAGCAGATGAACATGATGCTCATGGTCGAGATGCGCCAGAACCTCGTGACCGGCTTCTCGCTCGATGCCTATTACAAGCACGAGCGCCTTTCCTTCACCGAGGAGGACCTCGACGAGGTCTGTTTTCAGATGAACCCGCAGAACCCGCGCGCTGCTCGCCTGAGCATGGAGCGTAACGGCTTCGGTTACGCGCTGCGTGAGTCTGCGGAGCGCCTGCGCGCTTGCAAGCATCTTCTCGAGCATGCCGAGATCACCGAAGCCGAGGTTGGCCAGCCGGTTTTCGTCGAGGGCTAGCGAAGCTACGCACATGACTTTGCATCCGGCGGGGCGGGGCCCCGTCGGATTTTCTATATATGGCAAGGTTGTGAACGCGAAATCATTTCTTGAAATCTTTCCCGCTCATCCCTAAAATGTTCTGTTGCGTCTGTATGTGTATGGATACACCCGGGCGCGTGGTCGGCGGAGTCAGGGCAAATGCCTCCTCATTTGCCAACTGGCAATCGCAGGCCACGAAGTGGAGGGACCCTTGGTGTGCGATGAGGCGCGCGAGCAAGGGTCTAAAGACAGGGAAGCAAATCCTCCCTCTACGGGGAAGCGCTTCCGAGAGTAGGAAGAGAAGGAAATGGGAGTTAAGCAGTACAAACCCACTTCTCCCGGCCGTCGCTTCATGATGGTCTCCGATTTCGCGGAGATCACGACGAGCAAGCCGGAGAAGTCGCTGCTTGCGCCGCTGCACAAGCACGCAGGGCGCAACAACAAGGGCCGCATCACGACCCGTCACCAGGGCGGCGGTCACAAGCGTCGTTACCGCATCATTGACTTCAAGCGCAACAAGGACGGCGTGCCCGCGAAGGTCGCTACGATCGAGTACGATCCGAATCGCACCGCTCGCATCGCCTTGCTGCACTATGTCGATGGCGAGAAGCGCTACATCCTGCATCCGAAGGGCCTCAAGGTCGGCGACATGGTCGTTTCCGGCCCCGAAGCCGACATCAAGCCCGGTAATGCACTTCCGCTGGCGAACATTCCCGTCGGCACCTTGATCCATGCTGTCGAGCTGCAGCCGGGCAAGGGCGCCGCGATTGCACGTTCTGCCGGCACGTCCATCCAGCTGATGGGCAAGGAGGGCAAATACGCCATTCTGCGCATGCCGTCCTCCGAGATGCGCCGCGTGCTTCTGACCTGCCGTGCCACGATCGGCGAGGTGGGCAATGCTGAGCACAGCAACATCAAGATCGGCAAGGCCGGCCGCAACCGCTGGAAGGGCATCCGCCCGACTGTCCGCGGCACGGTCATGAACCCGATTGACCACCCGCATGGCGGTGGCGAGGGCAAGAACAAGTCCTCGGGTCGTCATCCGGTCACTCCGTGGGGCGTTCCCACGAAGGGCCATCGCACCCGCAATCCGAAGAAGGCTTCGAGCCGCCTGATCATCCGCAGGCGCAAGAAGTAAGCGACGTAAGGAGAAGAAGTGAGCAGAAGTCTGAAGAAAGGTCCTTTCGTCGAGCCGCGCCTTCTGGGTCGCATTGTGGCGATGAACGAAAAGAACGAGAAAGAGGTCGTCAAGACTTGGTCGCGTGCGTCCACCATCTTCCCGGAGATGGTCGGCCACACGATCGCCGTCCACGACGGCCGCAAGCACGTGCCGGTTTACATCACCGAGTCCATGGTTGGTCACAAGCTGGGCGAGTTCGCCCCGACGCGCACCTTCCGCGGTCACTCGGGCGACAAGAAATAGGAGGGGTGAATAATGGAAGCTAAAGCAATTGCACGTTACGTCCGCGTTTCGCCCCGCAAGGCCCGCGTTGTCGTCGACCTGGTCCGCGGCAAGTCCGTGCCGGCCGCGCGCGAGATCCTCGCGTTCACGAACCGCGGCATCGCCGAGACCGTCGAGAAGACGTTGAACTCGGCTGTGGCCAACGCCGAGAACCTTTACCACGTCGACCCGGAGTCGCTCTACGTCAAGACGTGCTACGTCGACGAGGGCCCGACCATGAAGCGCATTCGTCCGCGTGCGAAGGGCTCCGCGAGCCGCATTCGCAAGCGCACGAGCCACATCACCATCATCGTTTCCACTCGAGAGGAGGCATAAAGCCTTATGGGTCAGAAAGTAAGCCCCACCGGATTCCGTCTGGGCGTTACCGAGGATTGGCGCAGCCGCTGGTTCGCTGGCAAGGACTACAAGTCCAACCTTGAGAACGACCTGGCCATCCGCAAGTTCCTGGACAAGGAGCTCGCCCGTGCCGCCGTCTCCCGTGTGGAGATCGAGCGCGCCGGCGACAAGACGAAGGTCATCGTGACCACCGCCCGCCCGGGCGTCGTCATCGGCAAGAAGGGCGCCGAGATCGACGCTCTGCGCAAGAAGCTGCAGAAGGTTGCCGAGGGCACCGTTTCCATCGAGGTCATTGAGGTCAAGCGCCCCGAGCTCGACGCGAACCTGGTCGCTCAGTCCGTGGCCGAGCAGCTCGAGGGCCGCGTGGCTTTCCGCCGCGCTATGCGCAAGGCCGTCCAGTCCGCTCGCAAGAGCGGCTGCGAGGGCATCCGTATTCAGTGCTCCGGTCGCCTTGGTGGCGCCGAGATGTGCCGCCGCGAGTGGTATGCCGAGGGTCGCGTGCCCCGTCACACCCTGCGCGCCAAGATTGATTACGGCTTTAGCATCGCCTCCACGACGATG
>ERZ808037.381-NODE-381-length-43384-cov-7.530746_pt1 | contig 43384 bp, 43 predicted proteins | sample MGYA00380190_ERZ808037 | MGnify/ENA primary metagenome ERZ808037 (study PRJEB31490, sample SAMN06133399) | mouse gut metagenome | isolation source: J9 | host: mice | place: China: Chengdu | collected 2015-05 ...
CCAGGCTGCTCCTCCAGCCACCACTTGAAGTACTGTCCGCCCCAGCGGGCGTGGTTGTTGAGACCGCTCTCGGTGACCTTGACGTACTCGTCCGTTCTGCTGATTACAACTACTACGTGGCCGTTGCCGCTGTTGTCATAGCGGATTAGGTCGCCGGGGCGGATCTGATACCAGCTTGGGTTGTCCACCCTCCGCCACGGGAGGTTGCCAAACGCTGCATCGGAACACAGCGTGGCCCAGCCGGAGCAATGGATGCCCCGGCTGTAGGGACCGCCGCTGGTGGAGCGGTAGGGTGTTGGGAACACCGTCCCGGTGGGATAGGTTTCCCGGAGCTGTGCCAGGGTGGTCTGCACATCTTGCTCCGTAGGTGCAGACGGTACAGCAGGGGTTTCTTCCCTGTAGGGCTGGGCGCTGTCGATGTAGACGCTGTTGGTGGTAGCATCATAGGTCACACCGAAATCCACCGCCCTGCCGATGTCCCGGAGCCGGACATAGTTGCTGCCACCAATGGCGTAGGCAGTGAGGGCCGTTTGCTGCCCGTTGATGTAGAACGTTTGACTGCTGGGTCGGGCGGTGAGGTAGTCCGCCGCTTGGGCGGCAGGGCCGCCCAGGGCAAGGCCAGCGAGGATACCGATGCCCATAAAAACTGTTTCTCTGTTTTTACTCATGTTGTGACACTCCTTTCAGCATAGTTGTGTTTTTTACAAACACAACCATGCCGAAGGATCACCCGGAAGTCAAGAACAATCGGAGGTCAGCACAGAGAAAAACAGCGGTACAAACGAAGCACTTTGCACAGTGTCCGGTTTGAACGCGAGCATCAACCTCTGGCCGTCTGCGTGTCGATCCAACCGATGAATTTCTCCTTCGGAACTACGATCCTGCTGCCGATTTTCAGGGTGGGGAATCCCTCGCTCCGCGCCAGCTCGTAGCCCCCTGCCCTGCTGATGCCCAGCACTGCCGCCACCTCCGGCACCGACAGCATCAGCGGAAGTTCATCATAGCTTTTATAGACGGCCTGCTTCATTCAAAGCCTCCGTTGTCATGCTCCCGCAGCGTGTCCTTGAAGCTGATGCCGCCGTTGGTCTTTTTCACTTCTTGGACACACCGCCAGCGAAGATCGTCCAGTTGGCTGTCGTCAATCTCCAGCCCCGCGGCCAGCACGTGCATCATCATGCTGAGCTCCACAGTCAGCTTGAACAGCAGGCGGGAGATGCGGCTCTCACTGCCTTGGATTGTTGCCCGCAGAGCGGATACCAGTGCGGCGGGAAGATACTCCACGGCGCTGTCTGCGGAAATGTATCCGGCGTACATCTGCGCGGCGTTTTCCAAAAACTCACTTCGGCTTTTGCAATTGGCCTGATACATGGCCTTGTCTATTGCCTTTAGCGTGGATGGGTAGAGCCACACCGGAATGCGTTCTTTCTTCTCGTGTTCAACAGCTATGTTTGTATTTTGGGACATTTTTACCTCCTGAATTTTGATAGACCACCCAGAACAGCACCGCTGAAAGCGGCCAGCCATGGGCATATCTTTGGATTTTAGATGATTTCGACCACCTACCACAGCCAAAAGGCCGAAAACCGACCACCTCCATCGAAGCCCCGACCCGCGTTGCGGGGCGGTGTTTCCCGGCGGGTGGGCGCGAAGCGACCACCCGCCTTTATCCTGCGCAAAAATCGAACCTCTGCTTTGCCCTAAAAACCGGGCGGAAAAGTGACGGGCGGGTTGTGGCTGATTCTTCAGCCCTTTGCGAACCCAATCCCAGGAGGCTTCTCCAAGTTCGCCCACAGCGGGCCACGCGGGGGCTAACGCCGCGTTTCAGGGTCTGGGAGGTGTACGGATGCCTACCCGGTTCCTGGGGTGGCCACACAGGGCCTCAAAATGCGAAACACGGGCCTGCACAATTTGAGGCTGCCTCTGACAGAGAAAACTGGGGGGCTTCTCCCCCTCGGACTCTTGGCCTTGCCCATCCAGCGGACCATTCCTCATGCCGAGAACTGCTCCACGGCGGAGTGTTTTGATTGTTCCCCTTCGTCTTGTTCATGTATTTCCCCGCCGCCTCCCGCAGGGGTGCGTCCCCAAGAGGTGGGGAGCGGGGGCTGCTCCTGGATATAGTAGGCGTTGCTGGTCTGCCGAACACTGCCGTTGGGCCGATCCTGGTATCGTTTGACCCGACGAATGAACCCCTTCTGCTCCAATGCGGCGATGGCCTCTCGTGCCGCCGTTTCAGAGCAGTGGCAGTTCGCCGCGATGGTTTTCATGGACGGCCAGCACTTCCCCTTCTGCCCTGCGCTGCTCACCAGGAAGCTGTACACTGTAAACTGGATGGGCGTCAGGTGATAACAGAACAGCGCGTTGCTGAGTTTGAAGAAACGTTCTCCTAAAATCATTGTACCTCCTAATTCTTGAAATTTGTTGTTGACTTTTTCCTGCCCATGCTATAGACTTATCCTACCATCCTTTCTCATCTGTCACTACTGCGAGTGTAACAGATTTTGGAATCGCTGTCAAGTCCTATTCTAAAAATAATATCATTGTGTCTATTTGGAGGAGCTATGATTCATTACGAGTTTAAGACCTGTATCTCAGACGGTATGGAGCTGTATGGGTTCGTGCAGGAGGAACCTAACGGACAGCGCCTCATGTCCACCAGGAACGCCCGGTTCCCCGAGAGCCTGCTATCCTTTCTGTATTTTGACATGGACGAAATGCGTCAGGTATTCCAGCAGCTGTCGGACGGGGTGCGCAAGGTCATTGCCGAAAAGAGTCGGGAAGAATCCGACCGCGCCCTTCAGATGTTCACCGGCCTGACATATTACCATCCCTATTTCGTGCTGCTCTTTTTGGACTGGCGGTACCGTTTGGATCGGGCGTGGTATCTCGGCTATGAGTTCCCGCAGAACTATTTGCAGGTGGAGTATCTGGACGAGATGCCGGACAACCTTGAGCGGCTCCAGCGGCAGGCTTTAGACCTGCTCACTCACATTTGGGTGGAGGACGCCAGCGACAGATCCGTGGACAAAAAAATGACCGCCTACTACCTTGAAGCGGAGCAGGCGGAGAAGGACGTATTTCGTTTTCGGCCACAGAAGATGAGCTATGAGCTGATGTACCGCCAGACCTTCGCGGAGTTCCTGTGCCCAGACACGGTGTATGACCTGATCGACTACCACCTGCGGGAGTGCCTGAAGCGGGAGATCAAAATGCGCCGGTGCAAAAACTGCGGGCGGCTGTTCGCGGTGACAGGCCACGGCGGGACGGAGTACTGTGACCGCCCCGCCGATGAGAGGGGCCGCACCTGCAAGGAGATCGGCGCGTTCCGGGTGTGGGAAAAAAGCAAGAGCACGGATGAGGCATTCAAGGTATTTCGCCGAGAATATAAGAAACGTTTTGCCTGGATCAAGGCGGGGCGGATTACCAAGGACGAGTTCTACGATTGGAGCGAGAGAGCCAGGGAGAAGCGGGACGAGTGTGATGCGGGGAAACTCACGCTGGAGGAGTTTGAGGTGTGGCTGAAGCAGTTATAGCTGCTTCAGCCACACCCCATTTTCAGCACTATAATAGGGCCTCCACCTCGGCCCGTTCCGGCATGGAGCGGATGGCCCCCTTCCGGGTGGTGACCAGGTAGGCCGCCGTGTTGGCGAAGGAGAGCATCGCGGTGAGGTCATCTTTGGTCAGTCCGTCCAGCCCCCGTTCCAGCACGAAGTTCAGCACGCAGGCGCAGAAGGTGTCCCCCGCGCCGGTGGTCTCGATGGTGCCGCCCAGCGTACACGCGGGAACGAACACCCGCTCGCCCTCATAGTAGGAGTAACTGCCATCCGCCCCCGCTGTCACATTGAACAGGCGGATATTGGGATATTGGGCCCGTAGGATGGCCGCGCCCTTGTCGAAATCGGTCTCACCGGTCATAACCTCCAGCTCATTGTCCGCGATTTTCAGGATATCACAATGGGCCAGGCCGTACGCAATCTGACGCTTTGCCTCATCCAAACTGCCCCACAGAGGTGGGCGCAGGTTGGGATCGAAGGAGATCAGCGCTCCCCCTGCCTTGGCGCAGTCCACGGCCTTCACTGTGGCCCGACGCACCCCCTCATGGGTCATGGACAGGGTGCCAAAGTGGAATATCCGGCTGCCGGCAATCGCATCCAGGGGCAATTCATCCTCGGAGAGCATCATGTCCGCGCCGGGGTTACGGTAAAAGGAGAAGTCCCGGTCGCCGTTCTCAAAGGTTTTGACAAAAGCCAGGGTGGTGCGCACGTCTTTATCGAACACCAAATAGTCCATACATATCCCGGCCTCCGCTGCCACGTCCCGGAGCATATGTCCGAACATATCCTCCCCCACCTTGCCCACAAAGGCGCAGGACCGGCCCAGCTTCTTCAGCATGGCCAGCACGTTGCAGGGCGCGCCGCCGGGGTTGGCCTCAAACAGGGTATTGCCTTGCCCACTTTGGCCGTTTTCCGTAAAATCGATCAGCAATTCGCCCAAGGCGGTCACATCGAAACGTTTACCGGCCATGGTTTAACCCTCCCCATCAAAAGCAAGATCGTACTTCTCCACATCTACCAACACCTGGCCGTCCGCTTCGAATGTAATGGCGTCCGCCTCCTGGCGGGTGTAGATCACCGCAGTGGCCGCCGCTTCGCCGTCGTTGACGAACACCTCCACGCTGAACCGGTCCAGCACCACCCGGAGTTTGATCTCCCCGTTCCGGGGACTCACCAAAAAGCTGCGGGTATTGACAATATCCCGGGGCAGGCCGCTGCGGCAGCGGTCAATCTTCACAGTGCTCTCATCCGGCTTGTAGCGGATGATGGTGTCGTGCCGGCCGTCCTTTGCCACATGGAGCCGGAACCAACGGTAAGAGCTGGGGCTCGTGGGTTTGACGGTGACGGTCATGTCCAGCGTCCGGCCCTGGATGCCGGGCAGGTTGGTCTCCCCGCTGATCAAAATGTGGTGGTGGATCACCGGGCTGCACCGGTACGCCTCCAGCTCTCGCACAGGCCGCTGGTACAGCCGCCCGTTTTCGATGGACAGCTCCCGGGGCAGGGTCATCTGACCGAACCAGCGGCAGTGGAAGGGCTTTGCCCCCGCGGTGTCCCAGTTCTGCATCCAGGCGATCATGATCCGCCGCCCATCCGGAGTCTCCAGCGTCTGGGGGGCGTAGAAATCCAGCCCATAGTCGATAGCCTGCACCCGCTCCCGGGTAAAGCCTTTTTCTGAATCATAGCTGCCCATGAGGCACAGGGTGCCATTACCCGCATGAAATTCCAGGCCAATGGGGGTCATGTCCTGGGGGCTGGTGAGAATGATATGCTTGCCGTCCAGCTGGAAGAAATCCGGACACTCCCACATCCGGCCATACTGGTTACGGCTGCGGTCCAAAACCCGGACCAGCTCTCCCTTGAAGTCCTCCACTCCCCGGTAGAGCAGAATGGATCCGCTGCCGTCCCCGGTGCGGTTGCCGATGACGGCATAGAAATTCCCGTCCTCGCCCCGCCACACCTTGGGATCCCGGAAGTCAATGGTGCTGCCCCCCTGGGGCAGATCCTTGCCGTCCAGGATCGGGTTATCTCCCCATTTCTCATAATTCACGCCGTCGCCGATGGCCACGCACTGGGTCTGCACGTCCTCCAGGAACCCCTCGGCGTTGTGGTGTCGCTGGACGCCGGTGTACATCAGCAGCTGCCGCCCGTCCGGCAGCTCCACCGCGCCGCCGGAAAAGCACCCGGAGGCATCGTATTCCTCATCCGGGGCCAGGGCGCAGGGCAGACGCTCCCAGCGGATGAAATCCTTCGTTTTGAGGTGTCCCCAGTGCATGGGCCCCCACTCGATGGAATAGGGGTGGTACTGGTAGAACAGGTGGCACTCCCCTTTATAAAACGAGAACCCGTTGGGGTCGTTCATCCAGCCGATGGTGGGGGTGGCGTGGAAGGCGGGGCGCTCGGCATCGGGTATGTGGGGGCCGTACTGGGCTTCAAAGTCCCGGGCCTTTTGCAGGGCTTCGCTGGTCATGGCGTGTAACCTCCTTGGCCGTCTCAAATCCAGATTATGATAAGGTCAGCCGGGGAAAATGTCAACCGGCTTTGGAAACGGGGCGGCACTGTGCCGCCCCCTTTCCGTCTTTTTCGCTTATTCCGCCGCGGCGTACCGCTCGTAGGCGTCCTGATAGGCCCGGAGCAGCCGGTCCATGCCGCACTTTTTGGAGAGGTACTCCTTGTACTCCTCCCACTCGGCGTCGTCGGGCCCACCGTCCCGGAGCCACAGGGCCTCCCGCTCCTTCACGGTGTTCTCAAAGTCGGTGCGGTACAGGTCGATGGTGTCCAGCTCCTCGCTGGTGAACACGCAGTCCACGGGGTAGATGGTCTTGTCCTCCACGTACTGAAACCAGAAGTTCTCCAGATCCTCCAGCCGCTGGACGGCCCGATCCTCCATGTGGAACACGTTGGTGTAATAGTCGGACAGGATCAGCTTGGGCCCGGCCACCTCGGAGGCGCTCTTTAACTCGCCGGCACTCTTACCGAACTCGGCCTGGGCCTGCTCGTCGGTGATGGACATCCACATCCCGTCCGCGTCCTTTTCGGTGAAATACACGCCAATGGGGCCGTACTGGAGCTGCATCACGTGTTCGCCAGTGTACCACTGGTCATAGAACTTCAGCAGGTTGATGGGGCTCTTGCAGTCGGCGGTGATGGACAGCTGTCCGGAGTTCACCGCGCTGCCCGCGGATTTCAGGGTGACGGTGCACTTGCCGTCCGGCCCCTTCAGCGGGGGCAGGTAGACGTAATCCTCCGCATAATCGCCCGTCAGCTCGGCGATCTCCCACCAGGTGGCCACGCCCACATAGCCCTGGGTGCACTTGGCGATGTACTGGGTGTCGGTCTGGCTGAACACCTCCAGGTCGATGAGGCCCTCCTCGTACCAGTCGTGATAGTAGGTGACGGCGCTGCGGTACTCGTCGCTGACGCAGTCGAATACCACCTGTTTGTCTTTGGTGAGCCGCAGATCCATGCACACGTCGCTCCAGTTGGTGACGCCGAAGGGGGCGTAGAAGATGTTCTGTCCCCAGCACCACTGGTCGAAGCCGAAGGTCATGGGGATGGTGGTGCCGGCATCGTTGCCGTACACCTTGTGGGACATATCGTTGTCCTTGAAGGCCTGGAGGGCGGTTTTCAGCTCCTCTACCGTCTCGGGCACGGGCAGGCCCAACTCGTCCAGCCAGCGCTTGTTGATCATGGAGAACTGCTGGATGGAGTGGATGGAGATGTCCTCCTCCGCACCGATGGCCCCGGTGCCCATCATCTCGGCGGAGGGCAGGCCGTAGATGCCGCCGTCGTCCTGGGTGATGGCCGCCCGGATGGAGGGGTTCTCCTCCAGGATCTTGCACAGGTTGGGCATGATCTCCGGGGTGATGTAGGGGGTCAGATCCAGGAATGTGCCGCCGCGCCCATACCGGGCCAGGTCGTAGTTGGAGAAGCCCACCGCCTGAAAAGCGTCGGGCAGGTCGCCGCCGGTGATGCGGATGTTCACCTGCTCCCCCAGGGAGTCGCTCATGACCTCCCAGTTGATTTTGACACCCGCCACCTCCGCCATCTCGTTGAGGACGGGATTGTCGTCATAGCCGGAGGACAGGGCGGAAATGCCGCTGACCACGTGGAACTCGGTCTGATCGGTGTTCATATTGACTTCGCCGTTGTTGACGCTGCCCACCCTGCCCAGACCGCAGCCGGACAGCGCCCCCGCCAGCAGGGCAGCGCACAGCGCGCCGGAAACTGATTTTTTCATGTTCATGTTCACGCGCTCCTTTCTAACCCTTCACCGCGCCGGCCATGAAGCCCTTCTCGAAATATTTCTGCACGAAGGGGTAGGCAATCAGCATGGGCAGGGCCGCCACGATCATAGAGCTGAATTTGATCATCTCGGTGAGCTTGTTCAGCTCGGCGAAGCCGCCCTCGATCATGCCCGCCTGCTCGGTGGAGGCGGCGCTCTTGATCAGGATACCCCGCAGCACCAGGGGCAGGGGCTGGCCCTTGCCGCCCAGATAGATCATGGCGGTGAACCAGTCGTTCCAGTAGGCCACCATGGCGAACACCGCCTGGACGGCCAGAATGGGCATGGACAGGGGAATCACAACGCTGATAAAGGTGCGGAACTTGGACGCGCCGTCGATTTCGGCCGCCTCCACCAGGTCGTGGGGGATGCTGTTCTGAAAATAGTTGCGCACGATGATCATGTTTCCCACACCCACGCCGCCGGGGAGGAACAGCGACCACATATTGCCGATCAGGCCGGTCTGCTTGACGATCAGGTAGGTGGGGATCATGCCGCCGCCGAAGTACATGGTGAACACGAAAAAGAGGCTGAGAAACTTGCGTCCCGGCAGATCCTTCTGGGCCAGGGGGTAGGCGGTGATGTACAGCATGACCACGGAGAAGATGGTGCCGATGACGGTATACTTCACGGAGTTGAAGAAGCCCGGCATGATCTTGGGGTCGGCGAACACCGCCTTATAGCCGTCCAAGGTGAAGCCGCTGGGCAGCAGGAAGGTCTTGCCCGCGTACACATCGTAGGGGTTGGAGAAGGAGGCGATCACCACATAGTACAGCGGATAGGCCACGATGAGCAGCACGATGACACAAATCGCTACCAGGATGACGTCGCTGGTGCGGTCGGACATACCTTTTGCCTGTTTGTTCATGAGCCCACCTCCTTAGACAAATTCCACGTCCGAGGCCTTGGACGCGATCTTGTTGACCACCAGCAGCAAAATGATGTTGACGGCGGTGTTGAACAGGCCCACGGCGGTGGAGTAGCTGTACTTGGCCTGTTCGATGCCCTGCTGGTACACGTACACGGCGATGACGTCGGAGGTGGCCTTGTTCAGGTCGGTCTGGAGCAGCCACACCTTTTCAAAGCCCACGTTCATCAGGCCGCCCGCAGCCATAATCAGGTTCAGGATGGCCATGGGCAACAGCTCGGGCAGGTCGATGTGCAGGATGCGCTGGAACACCGACGCGCCGTCCACCTTGGCGGCCTCGTACAGGCCGGGATCCACGTTGGCCAGGGTGGCCAGGTAGATGATGCAGCCCCAGCCCGCGTCCTGCCAGATGCCGGAGGCGATGTAGATGGTGCGGAAAGCGGAGGACTGGGTGAGGAAGTCGATCTGTGTGCCCAGCAGCAGGTTCAGCAGGCCGCCGGTGGGGCTGAGGAAGATGCGGATCATGCCGCAGATGATCATGGTGGAAATGAAGTGGGGGGCGTAGAGCACCGTCTGCACCACCCGCTTGAAGCGGTGGAACCGCACTTGGTTGATGATGAGGGACAGGATAATGGGGATGGGGAAGCTCCACAGCAGGCTGAACAGGCTGATGAGCACCGTGTTCTTAATCATCCGGAAGCAGGTGGGGGCGTTGAAGAACCGGGCAAACCATTTCAGGCCCACCCATTCGCTCTCCAGAAAGCCCAGGTTGGGGTCGAAGTCCCGGAAGGCGATCTGGATGCCGTACATGGGGATGTACTTGTACACCACTGTCAGCACCACGGGTATGGCCAGCAGGGCGTACATCTGCCAGTTGTCCGCCAGCCGCCGCCCCAGGGGCTTGGTGTGGGACGGACGGCTGAGGGCCGCCGCCCCCGCCGCAGAGATCCGCCCGCCCTGGGGAATGTCCGGCGCAGCGATCCGGCTCGGGGATGCGTTTTTGCTCATTTGCGCTCACTCTCCCTTGAAAACTTGTTCTCCATATCATGTTTCACGGAGCGGCTTGGGCGGCATTGCCCCTGGCGGTTTCCGGCCGCTGTGTGAAACGTTATTTTGAACGTGCCTTTATGGTAGCAGGAGCACGGAAGGATGTCAACCCTTTTTCCCGTAAAATTGGGCAGTTGCCCCAAATTTATGGGAGATACACAAGAACACCCGCTCGTTTCTGTGCAAAACGTATAAATGTATCGTTTCATGAAAAAATGGTGAAATTCCTCTTTACAAGCGCCATCCCCATCTGCTATGATAGGGCTGACAAAAAAACCGGGAGCAAAACCGGCCTTGCTTATGAAATGTTTCATCTGGAGGGGAGCGCAATGAAGGGAACAACGCCCACCATGAAGGACGTGGCCCAGGAGGCCGGGGTGGCCCTGGGCACGGTGTCCAAGGTGTTCAACGGCCTGCCCGTAGGGGACAGCTACCGGATCAAGGTGGAGGAGGCCGCAAAACGGCTGGGCTATCAGGTGAACCAGTACGCCCGGGGCCTGCGCTCCGGCAAGACCTATAACGTGGCGGTGATCCTGCCGGGGGTGAACCATCCCTTCTTCGCCGCCCTGGCCCAGCACCTGTGCGCCGCCCTTATGCAGCGGGAACACCGTATGCTGCTGTACGTCACCGCCTCCCACCCTGACGCGGAGCGGGAGTGCGTGGGGATGGTGCGCCAGAATAAGGTGGACGGGGTGATCGGCCTGACCTACAACCCCCTTACACTGGACGGGGAGCTGCCCTTCGTCAGCATCGACCGCTGCCTGGGGCCGGACATCCCCTGCGTAGCGGCGGACAACTACGGCGGCGGGCGGATGGCCGCGGAAAAGCTGATCGAGCTGGGCTGCACCCGGCTGGCATTCCTCCGCACCGGCTCAGCCAGCCCCAGCGAGACGGACAAACGGGGGGACGGCTTCGAGATGACGTGCCGGAGCAGAAACATCCCCTACGATGCCCTCCGGCTCAACGACGGGGAGGACTTTGCCCGGTTCCGGGCCTTCTTCCAGGAACACATGGCTGCCAGACGGCTGGACATCGACGGTATTTTCTGTTCCACCGACCTGCTGGCCTGGCAGGTGCAAGGAATGCTGTCCGAGCTGGGCGTCCAGGTGCCGGAGGACGTACAGATCATCGGCTTTGACGGCGTGCGGCACTTCGATCAGGATAAGCTGTATTGCTCTACCATCGTCCAGCCGACCCAGAAGCTGGCGGAAACCGCCGTGGATCTGCTGCTGGCAAAGGATCGTTCCAACATCCCGGCGCTGGTGTGCCTCCCGGTGAGCTACGCCCCTGGGGGTACCACCAGAGAATAGGAGGCAGCCATGGCAAGCGAGTATTTAAAATGGAAGTACAAGGATGTGAAGCCCCGGGAGAAGGTGGAGCTCTCCCCAACGGAGAAGCGGAAAAATTGGTGGCACTACCATAAGTGGCACGTCCTGATCGGTGTGGTGCTGGCAATCATCGGGGGAAATCTCATCTACAGCGCCCTGGGCATCGGGCAGGTCAGGCCGGACTATCAGGTTGCCTATGTGGGCGCCAGCGCCCTGCCCGAGGATACCGCGGCCGCGCTGGAGGCGGGGCTGGCCTCCCTGGGCGAGGACGCCAACGGGGACGGCCAGGTGGCGGTGTCCCTCCGGCAGTACCCGCTGTACAGCGCCGACCCCCAGACCGTTATGGCCGCCCAGATCCAGCTGATGGCGGATCTGACGGAGGGGGAGAGCTGCTTTTTTCTGCTGAAGGATCCGGAGCGGTTCCAGCGGGACTACCACTCCCTGTGCCGCCTGGACGGCTCCCTGCCGGAGGAGGAGGACAACTCCGCCGAGGGGACGTACTGGCTGTGGGAGCAGTGCCCCGCCCTGGCGGGACTGGATCTGGGGAGCTACCGCTACAGCGCGCTGGGGGAGACTGTGAGCGGGGACAGCGGCGAGCTGGTGTCCGGGCTGGCCGTGGCCCGGCGGGGCTTTTGGACGGAAAAAACCGCCGCACACCTGGACGGGTGCGCGGCGCTGTGGGAGAAAATGACGGAAGGGGCGGTTTCATGAAACGGACAGCGGTATGTTTACTCATCGCAACCCTGTGTTTGGGACTGGCGGGCTGCGCGGCGCTCCCCACCCCGGAGAAGGCCGCGGACGGCGCTGCGTGGAGCGAGGAGTGGGTCACGGTGGGTGGTGTCGTCGGCGTGGACACTCCGGACGGCATGACATCCCGGGAGAACAACGAGGCACTGGCGGCCAACGGGATGCATTACGCCACCTGGTCTATGGGCGAGGGGAGACCCTACATCAACGCGGACGGAGAGGAGGCCACCCTGTACGACGCCCAGATCTATCTCCTGCTGGGTGGCTGCAAATCCGGGGAGGAAGCCCAGGACACCATGGCCCAGTGGCAGGAGATGGCCCAGACACAATATACTGTCGGTGAAACGGCTGAAGCGGTCCACAACGGCCAGGAGTTCAGCCTCATCACCTACACCTTTGACGGGGAAACCAATCCCTACGCCCGGGGAACCTCCGCCTTCGGGGTGTATCGGAATTACGCAATCAGCGTGGAGTTCACCTGCCGGGAGGGGTTCGACGGCGACGCGGAGGAGCTGCTGGCCCAGTTTTTGGACAACTGCCATTACGCCATGCCATAGAGGAGGACATATCATGGGAATGTTTATTCGGGAGGATCCCGGCTATGACGAGAGTGTCCGCCAGTCAGGCTTCAACCGCTACAAGCAGCTTCTTGGCATTCGGTTCGGTCAGTGGTGGAAGGTGAATCTGCTGACGCTGCTGGGATGCCTGCCCTTGGCCGCCGGGATCATCTATTCTATCGGGGTGTCCAGCGTATTGATGCTCATCCCTTGCTCTGTCCTGGGCGGAATGATCGCGGGGCCGTTTCTGGCAGCGTTGTACGACGCCATCCTCCGGGGATTGCGGGACGACCCGATGCCGTGGAAGGACGCCTACGCGCGGGCCTGGAAGCAAAACTGGAGCGGCAGCCTGCTTCCAGGGGCGCTCATGGGCCTGATGGCCGGGCTGTACGCATTTATGGCCATGCTGTTCTGGTGGGCGGAGACGCCGCCCAGCCTGGGCACACTGCTGCTCTACCTGTTTTCCCTTCTGCTTCTGCTGGTTCTGTGTACGCTGTACTGGCCCCAGTTAGTGCTGTTCCGCCAGTCCCCCGCCATCCGTCTGCGCAACTGCGTTTTGTTCTGTGTAAAGCACTTCTGGCGGGTGATGGGCACAGGCCTGCTCCAGCTGGCCTATATTGCGGTACTGGTATTATTTGCCCCCTGGTCGCTGGTTCTGCTGCTGGTTACAGGGGCGTGGTATATTGTCTTCCTGGTGCAGCTGTTGATTTACGATCAGATGGACGAGGCACTACAAATTGAGGAGCAGTTTAATGGGAACACCAATAGTTTGATGTGACAATTTTGTCAAGGTTTCTGCCGATTAAACAGCTGCAATACTTGTTCTACTTTATATAGTTCTATTACCCCATCATTTGGCGAAGAGGGGTACCCCTGCCGGGTGGAGGGCGGTAAGCAAAGTTTCTGAACATTGTCAACACAAATCGGGTTAGTGTAAATCGGTGCACTTTGCGCTGACCCATACTCCGACCCAGACCGTGAAACGAGCGGATGGAAACAATGGACGGGGCAGCTCCGAAGAGTAACCCCGTCCTGAGTAAACAGTGTTAAACGGACACAAAAGCACCGATTTTATGTTCATACGAATCTTCACACGCAAGAGGTCACAGATTCGAGTTCTGTAGTCTCCACCAAACCAACATTATCCGAATCTTTTCCCCATCGGGGACGGGTTCGGATTTGTTGTTTATTTGGACAGTATCAGCGCATAAGGAAAGCGGCCCCTGCCAGTGTGACGGGGGCCGCTCCTGTTATGTATTCTCCTGCTGGCGCTTCCATTTCTCAAAGGCAGCCTGCCCCTCTGGGCTGGCATAAAAACTGCGTAGGGCCGGAAGTAAAACCCTGGCTATTGTATCTATTTCAAAGTCGGGGATAACTATTTGCTTATCATCTGCTCTCTTTGGGTCTGCCGGGGTCACTATTTTCATCTCCTTTTCTACCGGTTTTATCGGTTTTTAGCGGTGCGGCCCTGCTGGGCCGTCATTGCATTGGGGTCAGCGGTGGCCGCTTTGCGGCGGATTTTATTATTTCGCGCTCCTGTACCGTCTGCGCTTCTTTGGCCTCCTGGAGCCACCTTGGGACTTCTGCGCCTTTCCGTGGCGGTTGATCTGCCTCTGTTGCCTCTGTGTGGACAGTTACGCTTTTATAGCTGTACACCTGTGATATTATCCTGCTATAGTCCTTCTGACTGACTTTGACCCGTTTCACATTATTTTCAAGCAAGGTCTTAATCTTTGCCTGTGTCCGCCGTCCCAACTGATCCAGCGTCCCGCACCCCTGCAATATCGCGCTCATGATGAATCTTTCGGTATCGGTAGCTTTTAATTCGTCTATCCCCATTTGAATGTCTTCCATGTAATATACCTCTGGAAAGTGGATTCTCTCATATGGTGTCGATGGATCAAGCGTTAGCTCCAACCGGGTCAGTGGATAGCTTAAATGGGCCTCCGTCTGCTTGTTGTATAGCTTCACCCGTCCTACCGTGGAGGACTTGGCCCCTAAATACTGCGTCCACCTCTGCCCGTGTCGGAGTTCAGTATATGCCCGCGAATCTTTCACAAGAAATGTATTTTGCCGCGACACGGGAATGTCTACTGCCAAATCATAACGTCGAATTCTGCGGTGCATTGGGCGCGTACTGCCCACACAGCACCCCAGCACCGTTTGGAATATCTCATGCTTGAATACCTTGTTGGGGTTGAAGTCCACCCGGACACGCCCCCACTCGGGTTTGCTCCCATTGAGGACAGCCCCTACCCAAAAGCTGCTTCCGTCTTGAAAGCAGATGGTAAACTGATCTTTAAAACTGCCCATTTTGAAGCTGTTCCAGTGCTTGATGTCCACGGCATGGGTGAAGGGTATTGTTTCCAGCAGGCGCATGAGCCGTTCACGGTCTGGCGGTTTGGATAAGTACAAATCCATGACAACGTTATCTATGGACAAAATGAGGTTGTCAGATTTAATAGAATTATGATATAATAAAATATGGCATCACCTCCTTGGTACAATTGTACACAAAACGCCTCCTATCAGATACAGGAGGCTGGCCCCGCGCCGCCCGCCTTTCGCTTCGCGCGGCGGGCAGCGCGGGCCATTCCTACTCAACTAACGCCCTCACATCTGCGTGAAGTGCGTCCCGTCGGGTGACTGTTGGAATGATGATTTTTCGCGGCGGGTTTACGCCATCTGAGAAATAGCCCTCATTGGGCCCCACAGGTTCCAGCATATCAACATAATCAGGAAAAGCCATGCGCTTTCCTTCGGGCGATAGATTGCCAAGAGCAATAGGCGCAAGGCTATCGCGGGCGGTTCCCATAAACTGGGAATCTGGTCGCTGTAAATCCAACCAAACTGACATTTTCTGGGCCCTAACTGACATTATTTGGGAAGCCATGAGGGAAACCGCTTCCTCCCTTGTACGGCGGTCGCTGATGGAGCAGAATGCCCCCCACTCCGAAAACAGGAGGACGTGGAACGGGTCGGCGTCCGTCAAGCCCTCCCGAATCCGACGGTCATTCTCAGCGGCAAATGACTTTAAGCCCTCCATGCAACGGTCATGGTCAAAATGCCGGGGGCAACCTTCCAAGTATGTGTACTCGCTCTTGAAATCGCAGATGGTAGCTTTTGCGCCGGGGCGTTTGGAATAGCGTTTAAGGCGGCCCAAGGCAATCTGCGCGGCTGTGCTCTTACCTACACCGCTTTTTCCAATAAATACCAGGTTCGGGCACCGTTGGGGGGCCCACTCTATCAGTGAAGCGGGCCCCCCAAGGCCCATGTTCAACTTGTCCGCATCATAGAACAGCGGAATTTGCATGGTCAATAATCGGTGTCCCGGCGGTCTACGGACGGGAGCAGGATACTGCTGTTCAGATTGCGGCGTTCACAATAACGGCAGTAGGCATCGTCAACCAACACCGTATAAACTTCAACAAAGCCCCCCATGCTGTCTCGCACCTGGTCAACAGCCAGCCCACTGTAAACACGGCCACGGTATACGTGCTGTTCGGGTATGCCGGGGAACTCGCCAGCCTGGAGCCTCTGGTCAATCTTCGTCTGGAGCGTGTGCTTGATCAAGTCCGTGTCCACGCTTTCGCAGTCCTTTTGGAGCAAGAACAGGCTCAAGTTGACGGTTCCCTTCGCTACAGGAATTGTGCGCCCGGGTGAATAGATATTACTCAAGGTAGCGGGCGGGACTATCCCCAGCGGGCCCAATTCGCGTACAACCGAGAAAAGAATCTTTGCTTGTTCGGTGTAGGTCGCGTCCTTCGTCCGGGCTGCTTCTAACCGATCTGTGTAGACCTCGCGTTCTCTTACATCTTGCGATTCACGTTCAAGCCGTATCTGCTCAGCCTTGTGCTTGTCCCACCACGCGATGAAAGCCCACATAATCAATGCCGCCATAATGAGCTGGGCATAATATTGGCGAAAGAAACCAAATAGGGCCGTTATGCCCATAATCATGAGTCCTATAGCCATTCCGACAGCTATAAGGGGGAGCAGAAAAGTCAAAATTGCGCGGATATAGTGTCCTCCTGTCCATAGCTCCTGCGTGTGCTCCGTCCATTGCGTTATATGTCTTTTTATTCTATTCATAAATACCCCTTCATGGGGCGGTAAGCTCCATTGATTGGAACAAATGCCGCCCAGTTTTTACTTTGCAACAACTTCTTTCACAGCAATTGACCCGGTAATCGATAGCTGATTGCGGTACTCTCCATACACAACCGCTTTCTCTACATTTTTGATCACAACTTCGGTTCCTAAAGGTTTAAATTGTGCGAATGCTTCCGGCGATGTATGGGTTTTAATTGTGAGTTGTTCCCCAAAGTTGGAGATGTTAGGCTTTGAATACACAGTTTTATCCTCAATAATCTGGAGGACAACCTTACTCCCGGCCAATGCTTCTCCGTCTTTCCAGGGAGCCGCTTTCACGTATAAAAGACGCTTTCCATTCAAAAATTCAGTGATCTGGAATATGTAGAACAATGTCAATCCTTGTAAGGCCATATGTCATTCCTTTCTCCCCGTAATGCCGATAGGACAGCCATTTAAGGTATATAGGCAAATGGTGGCCACCACTTGCCCAAAAGAAGCTCGCCTCTTGGAAACTAAATTGCTTCCATGTGCGTATTATATATCAGCGTTCAAAGCCTTCAAACGGGGAAATAACGTAAAAAATCCCCTTGCATCCTGTGATATAGTAAGAATTTAGGAGGTGCTATTGTGAACAAGAATAAAATACTTCGAGCAGAAATTGACCGATATCTTTTTGGTACTCTATTACAATTTGCCCATAATTTTTCTAATATTACATGCACCAATATTCGAGAACAACTTACTGGATTTGCAGATGTAGATGTATCTACCCTAAATGCCTTCTTAGCAGGAAGGAGCCAAAGTCTTACCCCTCGAATAGGCGATCCTCCCAGTTTTGATTTTGCTGATGATGCTTGGAACAAGTCTGAGATATTAAAAACTTTCAATAAAAGTCCCAAGGAATTTTTAAAGATGCTTTATAGCGCGCCCACAGCAAGGTACTTTTACTTTCCGTTTAATATGTTTCAGCAACATATTCCAGGGGTTCCAGACTTCATCCCAAACATGGTTTTACGGTCATTAGATTTCCTAAAGGAGATCTGGGACAAACCCTTGGATGTAAAGTATTGGATAAACGTAATTGAACTTTTCCCAATAAAGTTCTTTTTCGATTGGGAATGTGTTTTCAGCCTTGTTCTAAAAGATAGCGTAGTTGAGCAGCAGATACACACACTGGAGAACGAAATAACGCCGATTAAGGAAATCCCCTGGGACATGATTCGAGAATTTTCAGAATTAGAAATATTTTTAAGCAAATATAGCAAAAAGAAATCAAATGCTAAAGATACTGGGACAGTTGAAGATATAATACAAGAAATGGGAAAACGGGAGGTTATAGTTGCACGTCTAAAACGATTTGCAGACTACTCCCTCATCTTTAGATTTTTTTCTATTCGACAAATAGATATCCATTTATATAAAATTCTTTATTGCTTAACGGAAGAAAAACAAAATGCTGTAAAAAGTGAACTCCTAAAGCTGGCTACCTCCAGCCAAAGAAATTCGCACCGAAGACCGGACATGACTTTATAGGTAATAATCAGCCTTATTGTCTCAACCTCTTGTGCTGTTTTCATAAGCAGAAGAATGTCAGAGCGGGGTAAGGGGAGCAGAATTTGTAGCTTAAATGACAAAAGGGAGCGCCAGCCCGCAAGCTGACGCTCCTTTTTTTGTACATCACGCACTAAGCATATGTGACACTCCCGTCACTCGATACTTGGATATAATATGAATTTTGTGGCGCAGAATAACCGTCGGATCGAATGGGTTCTTCTCCTATTGAACGTGCTACATATTCCCAAATAGCTTTCCCGTGTGAAAAAAACAATCCTCCCTCATAGTGTCCAACCCCCATTCCTAAAAACTCATGCCCATTTTTTTGACCAATCTTAACCGCTTCGTCAAGCCCAAAGTTTGCCATAGCCTTGATTTCCTGATCGCTCATGCGGTCGGCAGCTGGCACCATTTCGCCTGTGATTTTCAGCGCTTTTGCATCACTATCCCAACTGACCCCAAAACCCAATAGGGACACAATCTTATCAACGGACGCAAATAGTTTACCATTTATAATTTCTGCCCTGATATCACATCCGTTCCAATAGGGATTGCTCCACTCATTAAGATAACAGCGGTAGCCATGATTTGTGTCCCATGTGGGCATTTCTATCCCGTCTTCACTGTACATGAAATCTTTGTTTGCAATTGTCAGCGTGTCCTTTTTTGTCGAAGCAAGCACCACTGACACGTCAGAATTAGCGTACACAGTTATACCAATCGCTTCCAGCACATCACGCAGCGGGGCCATGAAAGCGCCTCCCTCGGCATATGCTTCGGCGCTAAGCTCCAGCGGCTGCCCGTTCAGTTCGACTTTGGCGGGGGTGCGCTCTATGGGGAACAAGACACCGGTGTATATTGGGCCGTCCGTGTAGACGCTACCATAGCCGCCGCTATCATTAATGCCGAAGTCATTCACATTGGCAATTGCCTGGACGGTGCTGTATTTGCTCATAGTAGCTTGATACTGTTCCTCTGTGATTTCTGTAGAGTTGTCATAAGAAGTCCTGGAGTAATAACAGATTCCTACTTGGGCATAAGGATCACCCGATGAATCTTCATAGCCAACCCAATCAACAGGCCCAATCTTGTCGCCATTCATGCCAAAAATGAGGTATTCGCAGTGCTCAGTACCCGTGTGCATTTCATAACCGGCGGCTTGGAGGTAGATATTTCCCCCGCTGGACACCAGGGACAGGCACGTCCCGTCCGGTATGCAAAGCAAGGGAATTTCCTGCTCGAAGCATTTGACGGCATGGCTGTCTTCTTCCCGATATATTTCAAATAAAATCGGGCAATCATGTGTACACGTCAGGAGCAGCAATTCCTTTTGCCCATCGCCGTCCATGTCTAAATAATCCGCATAGAATAACCCCGGCGTTTCTGGATCATTAAAGGGGCCCGATGTTGTGTAGTGCTCCCGATCTGCGATAATTTCGTCATACTCAGCTTTCAGCGCGGCGGCTTGTTCCGCAAGAGTATTTTCACGCCATGTTTTATACTGCGCCTCAAAATCCTGGGGCCACTCCTTCTTGTCGGCTTGGGCCGCGCTTTTCAGCGTGGACAGCTCCGCTGTCAACTGGCTCTCGTCCTGGGACGCGGAGGCCCCGGAACCCTCATAGGCCAGCAAAAACTGTTCCAGCAGTTCCGCCTCTGTAATCTGCTCCACGGCGGGCGTTTGTACCGGCTCCGTTGCGGGCTGGGTAGTCGCGGGCAGTTGCGTGGCCGTGGGTTCCGCGGCGGATTCCTTGCACCCTGCCGCACATAGCAGCACAGCGGCAGCAAATACGCAGAATATATTCCTCCACTTATTCATTGCAGTTTCCTACCTTCCCCAGGTATTTTTTTATTTACTTTTTGCTATATATGATTTCGAAAGAAAAAACTCACCCATTTAGGCTAAGGTTTGCAGCGTTACAATGCCAACCAGTTGCATTATAGTACATCTCATATGTCCCGGTATCTGTTACATTTATTGGATATCCTGTGTAATCCCATACAACCTCACTATATCGCTGGATAGTCCCTGTTGTGGTTACTACCACAGTTAGACGAACTGCATTGGATTCAATGTATTTATCGCTCAATGTGACTGATGAAACTGTTGGCCCTGCGACAAAAAGCGGATATACATTAGCGTGAAGATTATGGGAGTTATTCCAGGCAAGAACTATATCATTGTAAGGGGTGGGCTGATCTATAATATTATTATATTTATCAAGTACCGCTTGCAATAGCCAGCCTTTTCCTCCACGGTATGCCTTTGCCCAATTCAATGTAAAATCCGTGGCAAAATCCTTTGCCGCTTCTTCGTAGTCTTCTGGCAAATCAAAATTCAACTCTGCTGCCCCTGGTAATTCCTGTTCAACCTCATTATCAGCCACAGGTGGGGTACCCGCCTGCTTATCACAGGCTACAAGGAATAGCGTCAAAAATGAAATCATGCAAAGACGCAAAATCGATAGCTTTTTCATTATTTTTTCTCCAAATTTTTGTCTCAATTGCAACAAATGCTCAGAATAGCACTTCTACCCCCGCGCCTTACTCCGGCCGATACGGAAGGCTGGTATTGATCTCAATGCTGCTGGTGGCCCCGTTCCACTCCACGCTGAAATTGAGGGCCTGTCCGATGTCCCGCAGCTTGAAATAGTTGTTGTTGTCAATGTTATACGCGGTAAAACTGACCTGTTTGCCATCAAGGTACAGGACGGAGTTCGTCGGCTCCCCGACTTTGTTGATCGCCCCCTTGGAGGACATTTCGCCGCCCACGGGGGTATAGGGCTGCCCGGAAGTGAGCCGGATGGCGTTGGCTGCGCCGTCCCACGATACCTCGAACTGGGCCTTGCTCCCGCTCAAAACGAACGCCAGGTCGCGGAGCTTGAAATAGTTGTTGTCCTTGATATTATAGGCGTCAAACGCCACCGCGGTGCCATTGACATAGACTTTGGAAGAAGTCGGCACCGCCGTGACCAGACTGGACGGGGGCGGCGTCACGGGCTTGGGCGGATCAAGCTGATAAGATTTTGTGATGTAGCCGTTCCAGGTGGGAGTTGTCCAGCCGGAAGCGCCCTGGGGGTAGTAGATCGTGAAACCGTCAGCAAAATGGGTAACAATGTCTTTACCAGCGCTGGGGGCGTTGCCACGAAAATAGAGGGTCTCCAATTTCTTTGCCATATAAAATGCGGAGCCATCAATATTTTTAATTCCGCTACCAATGGTGCCTGTGGTTAAATTATCACAATTGCCAAAAGTGTATTTCTCAATACTTTTTACACTGTCAGGGAGGATAATAGATTTCAAATTTTTACAGTCCCAGAACGCATGAGTTCCTATTTCTTCTACCCCGTACTCTAAATTCACTGTCTTCAAATTACTACAGCCCTTAAATACACCGCTTGGTAGCCGTTCGACACTTCCAGAGATGGTCACGGATTCCAGTCCTTTGCAATCATCAAAGACACCGCCATAACGAATGTCCTCCTCCCCCATCGTTGTAACACTATTCGGAATAACAATGGATCTGAGCGCGGCGCAACGAGAAAATGCGCTACGTCCAATAGCAGTTATCGTGGAAGGTAAGGTGATGCTGGCCAATTTGGAGCAGGAGGAAAAAGCGCGTTCCCCAATGGTGGTTACCGGCACCCCATATATTTCGCTGGGGATCTCCGCACTGTACACAGAAGTATCACAGTCGGTGATGGTTCCCGTGGTCGGGTCAAATTTCAAGTTTCCGCCTTCCACTGCGTAATCATAGGTGGCGGCATGGGCAATAGGCACCAGGGAAAGCGCCAACGCCAGGACGATCATTGCCGAAAAAATGCGCTGTTTTACGGACTTCATTGCAAACTCTCCTTCTCTCTTTTGATTTTGCCGGGTAAACTGAACCAAGCCATGCCAAAAGTATAGCATAGCTCCAAACTTGTGTCAACGATATTGTCATTAGTTTAATAACGACTTTTCGCCGTTGTGTGTGACGATATCCTTGGGTAAACTAACGACAAGGTGGTGGATCCCATGCGGCTCAAAAAGGATATCAACGTCAGGGTCGGAAAAAATATTCAAGCCGCCAGGGAAGCGGCCAACTATACACAGGAACAGCTTTCCGAGCTGCTGGACATGACCCCCAATCACTTAAGCGCCATTGAGCGGGGGGTGTCCGGGGCAACGCTGGAGACTTTGGAAAAGCTGTGCGCCCTGTTCAAAATAAGTGCGGACACCCTGCTGTTTGGGGAACAAAGTCAAGATAATTTTGCGAAAGAGATTGCCACACAAATAAGCCACATTAAGCCGGAATATCGGTCACAAACCAAAAAACTTCTTTCGGCATTGTTGGAGATCATAGCCATTCATGAATCCCCTGAAAAGCAGCAGTAACACGTTTTGTGGGAAAGGTTGAGTTAGTGAATAACCTGGGCCTGGGTAGCCCGCCACGGCAGAACAACTTGGCACTTATCGGCGGTTGAGCATAAGGCGGGGCCAAAGGTTGGATCCGCTCCATGCAATCCCCCGCCGATGGGCTGACAAGCCCTGGACACTGGCCCCCGTGGGGATTGCGTCGCTTGTATGCCCTGCGGGGCATGGGACGGGGGTTATTATCTGCCATGGGCTTTCGTTGCTCCTACGGCCCTTTATGGGGCTTGCAGGGGCGTTTTGCTTTGTTCTGGAATCAGAGTGAATTCTATTTGGAATTGACAAATACGTGAAAGAATGGTATAATAGAATCATAGAAAGGGGTGCTCAATATGGGCGATATTGGAAAGCGTATCAAGGAACTGCGGGAAACACATCATTTATCACAGGCCGAACTTGCCAAATTGTGCGGGAGCAATCAGGCCACCGTTGCCAAAACCGAGACAGGGAAAACGGCTCCTTCCCTCAAGCTGTTGATGGGGATAGCTGAATACTTCGATATATCCATGGATTACCTTTGTTGCCGGACAGACCAGCCGGAGGGGAGATTGTTTGAGTGTAGGCCCCGGCTGAAATTTACCAGCGAGGACATGAGAGAATTTATTGAAATGTGCTTCGACCCCAAATCCCCCTATAGTGGTAAGCTGAAAGAAACCCTGTTTAAAATGATGGAGGAATCAAAATGATGACCGCCAATGCCGTGATTTATGCCCGGTTTTCGTCAGACCGCCAGCGCGAGGAATCCATAGAGGGCCAGTTGCGGGAGTGCCGGGAATACGCCGACAAAAACGGAATCCGGGTGATTGACAGCTACATAGACCGGGCGTTGTCCGCTTCCAAAGACACCGACAAGCGGCTTGACTTCCAGCGGATGATACGGGACAGTGGTAGGCACCTGTTTGATACGGTTCTTGTCTGGAAGCTGGACAGGTTCGCCCGGAACCGCTACGACAGCGCACACTATAAGAACATTCTGAAAAAGAACGGCGTCCGGGTGGTGTCCGCCACCGAGCATATCACCGAGGGGCCGGAAGGGATCATTCTGGAATCCATGCTGGAAGGGATGGCCGAATACTATAGCGCCGAGTTATCCGAGAAGATACACCGGGGCCAGAAGGATAACGCTTTGAAGGGCCGCAACAATGGTGGGCGTATTCCCCTGGGGTACAAGCTGGGGGCTGACAAGAAGCTGGAAATTGACCCGGTAACAGCGCCTATCGTCCGGGAGATTTTCAAACGGTACGCCGAGGGTGAAACCGTCCGAGCCATTGTGGACGATTTGAACAGCCGGGGACTGAAAACGTCACGGGGTTACAAATTCGCATACCCCAGTTTTAACACCCTGTTACAGAATCGGAAATACATAGGCGAGTACAGATACCAAGATGTGGTTATCCCCGGCGGGGTTCCGGCCCTGGTGGATGAAGATGTCTTTGACCGAGTGCAAGCGAGGATGGCAAAAAATAAACAGGCCCCGGCTACTGCCAAGGCCAAGGAAAACTATCTTCTAACTACGAAACTGTTTTGCGGCGAGTGCGGCAAAATCATGTTTGGAGAGAGCGGCACAGGTACGGGCGGAAAGGTCTACCGCTATTATAAATGTGCCAGCGCAAAGAAAAAGGCCGGGTGCCACAAAAAAGCCGTTAAGAAGGAATGGATTGAAAATCTTGTGGTGGAGCAGACAATGGCCCTGGTGATGAACGGGCCATTGATGGAGCAAATCACGGACAGGCTTTTAGCCATGCAGGGGCAAGAGAGCTTTGACCTTCGGCTTTTGAAGAAGCAGTTGGCCGAGGCGGAAAAGGGCATTGAGAATATGCTGAATGCCATCCAGATGGGCATTATCACTCTTTCCACCAAACAGCGGCTTGCGGATTTAGAGGAACAGAAAAACCAGCTTGAACAGCAGATTTTGATGGAGCAAATCAAAAATCCGGCCTTGTCCCGTGAACAAATCACATTTTTCCTTGACCAGTACAAAAAGACCGACACCACGGACGAGGCCCAGCGGCAGCGGTTGATTGATTGCTTTGTGAATGCCGTGTTCGTGTACGATAATAAAATCGTGCTGACCTTCAACTATAAGGACGGCACAAAGACGATTTCCCTTGATGATGTGAATAGTTCGGATATGGTAGGTAATGGGCCACCAAGCCAAACCCCTTGAACCGCAACGGTTTGAGGGGTTTTCGCTTTGCTTTTCAGGGCTGTTTTGAACCGCCTTATTTCCCATATTTTAGGATATTTTCGGGTTATTTTGGGGCACGTTGTTGCAAATCTGTTGCAAATTTTTTTGACCCCTTGTGTCACGCGTTTTCCCGCATAGCTTCTCTCACTTTCTCGGCGGTCTTCCCTTCCCGGGAGCGCCGGTCGTAATGGGTGTATACCCGGAGGGTCATGTCCACGGTGCTGTGGCCCGCCAAGTACTGGATCTCCTTGATGTCCAGCCCCGCCTCAAACAGCCGGGTCACATAGGTGTGGCGGAGGACGTGGGCCGTCACATGGGTCTCGGGCAGCTCCCGCTCCACCAGCTTCCACATACTCTTGTAGGCGGACTGGGTGAGCGGCTTGCCGTTCTGCATGGCCAGCACGAACTTAGAGTGGCTGCGCTTCTTGTAATTCTCCAGCCACGCCTCCAGCTCGTCAGTGAGGGGAATATCCCGCCGCCCCGCATCGGTCTTTAGCGTATCGTGGATGGAGGTCTCCCCTTTGCCCAGGATGGCGTTGTGCTTGACGTGGACGACCCGCTGGGCAAAGTCGATGTCCTCCCACATGAGACCCAAAATTTCACCCCTGCGCATCCCCGTATGGAGCGCGATCAGCAGGACGGTGTGAGCCCTGGGGTTCTGCACCCTCTCCACCAGCAGACGGCTCTCCTGGGGCGAGAGAGCCACCTTTTCGGCGGTTTTACGACCGCTGGGCTTCAGCATACTGCTCACCGGGGACTTTGCCACCAGGCCGTTTTCCTGCGCTGCTTTGAAGATGCTGCGCAGATGGATCAAAACCTTGGATTGCAGGGAATTACTCTTGTTGGAGAGCGAGGCCATGATGGCCTGGATCTGCATAGGAGTAATATCCCGCAGGCGGTATCCGCCGATGAAAGGCAGGATGTGCTGGTTCAGGACATACTTGATTGCGTTGAGACTGTTCTCGCGCAGATTAGGCTTCTTGTAGAGGTCGTACCACATCTGAGCGAAATGGCCGAAGGTTTCCTCGCTGCAAATATCCACGCCGGAGTTGACCAGGATCTGGGCTTTCAGAACCTTTTCGTCCAGCTCCGCCCGGGTCTTGGCTCGTATGTATTTTCGGGTACCGTCCGGGAGTTGGAGTGCTTTGGTTAAGTATTTGTACTTCTTCTTTGCTGCCGTCTTTGCCATTTGGCGTTCTCCTTTCAATAACGCCTTGCGATACAGTACGTTTATTATAGAGTGAATATTTGCAAATCACAAGGGGTTACAAAGGTTTAATTTTATTTCCTCACGCCGAAAAAACGGTTCATTTGATTTCCCACACCTTATCGGGCTTCGCATGGGCCGTAGGCTGGCAGTTTCCCGAGAGGTATGTCTCCAACGCCTCCACCGTAACAAGGTATTTGCGCCCTACCCGGGCGCACGGTACGGCTCCAGAGGAGAGCAGCCTTCGGATGGCGGTTTCAGTCAGACAGGTTTGTGGGTCTGACTCCCGGAAGTACGCCGCCGCTTCGCGGATCGTTCTTGTCCGCATCACATCAACACCTCCTTTGACGTAAAAGGGAGATGCCCCCTGGACTACTCAGGGAGCATCTCTTTTTTTGACAGCTTAATCATACCACAGAGTAAATGGACATTGCAAGTACCACGTGGCGGACAATTTGCGGACAATACCCGGAAATTTACTGGTCACCTTCAGGCTATTTTCGATTTGCGACCTCCCCTGTGAAAAAATACATCTCCGTCAATTCCTCAATAGCGTCATCCTTAATTCGCCGCACGGTACGGGTGGCGATTTCCAGCTTTTTTGCGCATTCTTCTTGGGAATAGCCCTCAAAGTAGAACAGCTTAATCACCTTTTCCTGGCGTTCTTCTAATAGGGACACATAGTATTTCAGCCGTTCCTGCTCCCGTTCCAGATCCACAAGCTGCTCTACTACTTCATCAGCGCCGATTTGGTTTGCTTCCTCGGTGCGGTTCTGATAGTTGAGCGCAATGTACAGGGTCTTGTCGGAGGCGTGGCCGCCTGGGCAGCTGTCTCCTTCCCAATAGGCCAACGACATATGTTTTGATATCGACAGTCATTTTTACAGATCCCTCTCTTGACAGTTTCGATAGGCCGCCGGCGGTTGTCAAGCTCATTCCGCTGCGGCAACACATGGCAAATATTCAATTCGCGTGCATAAGCAAGCTTGCTTGCTGCGACGGCGGAGTACCACAACTTTCGGGTGTTTGGAAAAAATGCGATCGAAATCCGGGCGCTGATGGCTGATGTAGAGCAATATTATGTTCGGGTGGATGCCTTCAACGAAAATGGGATTACCGAGGGAAAAACCTGTGTGGTGTGAGCAGTGAAACGATGCAGCGGATATCCTTACATTTTGGATATCCGCCGCTCATTTTTGTTAAGGCAACTGCTTTTTTAATATATTCTGGAAGGGCTCTGTATTTTTAGATGCCCAACACAATGGGTGTGTCCAGCTGGATTTTGTTTTGACCCAGCACTCGTTCTCCGTTTATGCCCATACCTTAAACTATGCCCTGTATCTCATGAGCAGCAGGTTCAGCGGCTGGAGGGATTGTCAATCATGTCAATCCTGTTTACCTTTACACTGATTGGTGACACACAGCAACAGGATCAACCCCAGCACATCCACCCCGATAAATACAGCGTAGGGCAGCGTGTAGTCACCTTTGGAAACTGTAAGCAGAACAGCCATTAAGGCGAAAGCAGCCTTTTGCAGCAGAGAGGCTATAGGAGATACTAAACTGTTGGCAGCTTGAAAGTCGTGCCGGCCGTACACAGAAATAACCAGAGAGGGCATCAGGTTTAACAGGCCGCCGATGCCAAAGCCGACAAAGAGCACGGCGATGTAGATGAGGATCTCCACCTGGGCAAAAATCAGCAGCAGCAGGGCGGCAACGTAGGACAGAGAGTAGACGCAGGAGGCGGGCTTGGTTCCCACCTTCTGATCGAGCCAGCCCCAAAAATAGGAGCCGACCAGTCCAATCAACGCAGCCACGGTAAGCATGAGCATGGCCTTGCCCTGGGCCGCTTCAGCCCCCATGGCGGGAGCCCAAACGCTGATCATCCGGGGCACAAACTGGGAAACGATCCCCACAGTGACCATCCAAAGGAGGCCGAAACCAACGGCAATGAGCCACATATCCTTATCCCGCAGCAGGCGGCCTACGGTGAAATCACTCTTGTAGGACTTCACCTCGTTAAGCTGGGCAGACAACTGCTCAGTACCCTCCTTGATGTTGTCGGGATAGGCCCCTACCTCCTCCGGGTAATCCTTTACCCAGAAGAAGGTGACGATCCCCATCAGTACCACCACAATGCCCACACCCACGGAGGTCATCGGCAGGCCGATAGTGCCATACAGAGCACCCAGCAGGGCCACGAAGGTAGCTGTGGCCAGCGGCGCGCCCATGGTAGCCCAGCCCAGCGCGATGCCCTTCTTGCGGGGGAACCAGTTGCCCATCAGGGTAGCGGTGGAGATTAAGCCGAAGGCATTGGCTACAAAGCACAGCGCAGTGAGAACAATCAGATACATTACGGGGGTACTGGCAAAGCCGAAGATGACGTATAGGATGCCGGCGATGATCAAGGATACGCCGGACATCAGACGGACGCCGGTTTTCATGCAAATGTGGCCAAATACCACGCCGCCCAGTACGCCGATCACACCGGCAGGGGTAGCCAGACCCAGAAGCAGGTTCCGATCCATCCCGTACAGACCCGCAAATGCATCGGGATAGAGGTTCATGCTGTCCACACAGAGCCCCGCATAGATATAGTAGAGCAGAAGTGTGTAGATAATCATACTCCAGCCCCATTTGCCGAAGCGGTTGTTGGTCAACTGCTTGCTGTCCATAGTGAAATTCCTCCCTTGGCAAAATTTTCAGACGGTCATTGCTAATCAGGCTTCAGCTTCTTTTTTCACCATCTGAGATGATTACGCGTGCTGATCTGCCGCCAGCACGCTGAGCAGCGCAATGTTGTTATAGAGGGTCACGTCGGTATCGCTCCGGGAGCAGTCCAGAATTGGGAGGCGGAAGCCCTGATACAGGGGGCCGTACTGCTTCACGCCCTTTGCAAAGCGGAGCACTAACTTCGAGCCGATGTTGCAGGCCGCGGCATCCGGGAAAATAAGTACATTGGCCCTGCCGGCAACTTCGCTGGGACGTTTCACCTTCTTCGCCCCGACACGCTCGTCAATGGCGGCATCCGTTTGGAATTCCCCGTCAATCTTGAGATCCGGGCGCAGCTCCTGTGCCAAAGCCAGCGCCTCGCGGATCTTCTTGACGGGTTCACTGGAACCGCCGCTGCCGTCGGTAGAGTAGGAGAGGAACGCGCACCGGGGCTCAACGCCCGTAATGGCGCGGAACGTCTCACAGGAGGAAATTGCGATGCTGGCGTGCTGCTCCACCGTAGGGGAAATGCAGACCGCCCCATCGGACATCCCGAAGCAGGTGCCTTGCAGCCCGTCGAAATCCTCCGCTTCCACGATCAAAACGCCAGATGCTGTGGGGACACCGGGCTTCAGGCCAATGACGCTGTTAGCCGCCATGATGAACTCATAGGTGGTGGCGTTGACTCCCGCCAGCGTGCCGTCCGCATCCCCCACCGCCTCGATCAGCACCGCCAGATACAGCGGACTGGAGATCCGTTTGGCAACAAAGCTGCGCGGCATCACCTTCTCCGGCAATGCGGCATAGCGATCCAGAAGCTCGTTCGTATAGTCCGCATCCTCGGGATCCGCAATGCGGATCCCGGTGATGTCCAAGTTCAGTTCCTCCGCTCGCTTTTGCACCTCGGCAGTAGGGCCGACCAGAAGAATGTTTGCGATCTGATCGTGATGGGCCTTTACCGCGGCCTTCATCATGTAGTCGTTGTCGTATTCGGGAATGGCAATGGTTTTCAGATTGGCCTTCGCCTTTTCAAAAATGGAATTGATAAAGCTCATGCTCACAGCCTCTCTTTCACCTTGGCCACAAACTCGCCGATGGTGTTCAGCAGGCTGGCCTCCTGAATCTCAATGGTGACCTGAAGCCGATCCTCGATCTCGGAAATCATCACGATCATCTTCATGGATTCATTGGAAAGATCCTCGCGAATGTCGGTATCCAGCGTAATGGACGCCGCGTCTACGCCGTACGCCCCCGCCGCGCAGTCAATAACGGTCTGGGCTACCTCATCGGCAGCATCGGCCTGGGGCGCGGCCTTAGCCAGTTTTGCTGCGGGCGTCTCGGCCTTCTGCACAGGCTTCAAATCGGGGATCTTCTTGAACTCGCTTTCGCCGTCGATCTCCCAAACCACAACCTTGACGTCCTCGTCCTGGATCACCAGCGGTTTAACCACGATCTCCCGCTCGCTGACCGCCTTATCAAAGTCCGCATACCTGTCATAGTCCACGTGCATCAGGCTGGTGTTAAAGGGATCCACGCCGGGAACATCCACCTCGACGGCAAAATAGTCGCCGTGCTGGGTGCGGAACTCCGGATCGCCGAACGCACCCTTGGTGGGCAGCGCCTGCTTGACAACGCCCCGCATATTGGTCAAATCCACCCATTCGGTATCCAGGCAGCCGCAGGTGTTGCAGCAGAGGAACGGGGGGAACTCGATATGACCGCACCGCAGGCATTTGCGGCCAAGGATTGTGCCTTCTTCCAGAGCATCGTAGTAGGTCTTTACGATCGGCTTCAAATCAAACTTCGTCATGACAGCGTTTCCTCCCATCTCACTTTTTCTCCAGCATGATATTCAGCAGGTTCTGCGCACCGCCGAACCCGCGCAGCATGGCGTGCTTCACCTCATGCTTCACCTGTGTGGCCCCGGCGGTGCCGCGCATCTGGTGTACGGCTTCATAGAGGTCGTGGAGGCCGGACGCGCCCGCCGCATGGCCATAGTGGCAGCGTCCGCCGTTGGAGTTCACCGGACGATCCCCATCAAACGCGATCCGTCCATCCCGCACATACTTCCAGCCCTCTCCGGCGGGCAGGTATTCACAGATCTCAGCGGCCAGCAGTTCGGATTGGTTATAGAAATCGTTGGTCAGGAACAGATCCATATCCGCACCGGTCAGGCCGGTCAGTTCCTTCATCTGCCGGTAGGCATTGGCTGTCGCGAACATCTCAAGCTTGGGGTTCCCGTTCTCAAGGCAGGAGTGGCCCACACCCAGCACCTCAATGGGATGATCCGTGTACTTATATGCCATCTCGGTGGGGCAGACGATGACGGCGGCGGCGCCGTCACAGCGTTGCTCGAAATGGGCGCCGCGCATATATTTGCCGATCAGCGGGTTGAACTTGGAGTGGAGGTACTCATAGGCCGAGGCCATACCGGCCTCCGCGGCCAGCTCGTCATACGTTTTGTTGGTAATGGTGCTCAGGGGGTTCAGCACGGCGGCGCGGCGGCAGTTGATGGAAAGCGCCGTCATAAACGCGTCCACGTCCTCCGGGCTGATGTTGTTCTCCTTAATGTAGTAATCCAGCCAGGATTCCGAGTTGAAGGGAAGCGCGCCGCGGGTAAACAGGGTGTAGTCCCTGGGCAGGGTGGAGCAGAGTGTCTCATGGAAGATCGCGTCGGTGCCAAAGCGCCGCTTGGTGAGGACTCGGGTGGGATAGGCTATGGAATAGGGCATCTCGATGCAGCCGCTCAGCACCATGTCGTACTGGCCGGAGGCCACAAGCTGCACCGCGGTTTCCAGCGCCACATACCCCGTGGCGCAGGCCTCGCTGTGGTGGTAGGAGCCTTTGGCCTTCATGCCGATCCAGTTGGCCACGTGCATATTGGGCGTGGCGTAGTTGCTGGTCCAGCCGGGGCCTGCCTGGCCGTGGATAAAGAACTCCACATCGCTGCCATCCACGCCGGCGTCTTTCATGGCGTCCCGGGCCGCATAGGAAAACAGTTCCGGCTCACATAGGCCATCCACGGCCGGGTCATCCAAAACCCGCACAAAGGGAGTGGCGCCCACGCCGATGATGGATACACTTCTGGAATACGGTTTCAGTTTTGGTACATTGTCGTTAAAGCTCATTGCGATCCTCCTCTGATTCAATAACAATATCGTTGGAACTCAAGCTACAGGCCATGCGGCAAGCTGGATGCCGCATGGCCTGTAGCGGCATTATCCGGTTTGGCCCGGCGAAAATTTGCGGTGCTTACCGCATGATATAGCTTGTGTGCAGTAACTGATGGGCCTTTTCGCTGCCGGGCTCCCCGAGATACTCGGTATAAATCTGATTCAATGCCGGGTTATCATGGGATTTGCGCAGTGCGCTGTGATCATCGCTGCGATAAAGGGCGTCCGCGCGCAGGTTGGGAACATCCTGAAGGGCCCTCACCGCCGCCGGCTGATGGGGCTGCCCGCCGCCGTTGACGCAGCCGCCGGGACAGGCCATGATTTCTACGAACTGGTAGTCCGCCTCGCCGTTTTTGATCTTGGTAAGTAATGCGTTGGCATTGGCAAGCCCGGAGGCCACGGCCACCTTGACCATCGTGCCGTTGAGCTCATAAGCGGCCTCCCTGATGCCGTTCATGCCGCGCACGTCCACAAATTCCAGCTTCTCCAGCGGCTTCCCGGTGAGCTTTTCCACGGCGGTGCGCAGCGCGGCCTCCATCACGCCGCCTGTGGTTCCGAAAATGACGCCGGCTCCGGTGCCCTCCCCCAGCGGCTCGTCGAAGCGCTCCGACGGGGAAATCGCCTCCAGCTGGATTTCCGCGTCCTTGAGCATTTTTCCAAGCTCGTTGGTGGTGATCACATAGTCCACATCCGGCACCCCCGCGCCGCACTCGTCAGGGCGGGTGATCTCAAACTTTTTTGCGGTGCAGGGCATGACGCTGACCGTGACAATTTTCTCCTTGGGGATGTCCATTTTTTCCGCGTACCAGGATTTGATGATCGCGCCGAACATGGTATGGGGGGACTTGCAGGTGGAGAGGTTATCCAGCAGATCCGGGTAGAAATGCTCCGCGTACTTCACCCACCCGGGGCAGCAGGAGGTCATCATCGGCAGCACGCCGTCGTTTTCAATCCGCTGAATCAGCTCGTTGGCCTCCTCGATGATGGTCAGGTCAGCGCCGACCTTGGTGTCAAACACCTTGTCGAAGCCAAGCCTCCGCAGCGCACCGGCAATCCGGCCCTCTGTGTCAACGCCAATGGGGAACTCGAAGGTTTCTCCGAGAGCGGCCCGAACCGCCGGGGCCACCTGAACCACAACAAACTTGTCAGGATCGGCAATCGCCTCTTTCACCAGCTCCCACTGGGGCTTTTCCGTCAGCGCCCCCACAGGGCACACGGCCACACATTGGCCGCAGTTGACGCAGCTGGCCGCGGCCAGGCCCTTCGGGGAAGCGGGCTCGATGCTGGCCTCCAAGCCGGTGCCGGTGGCGGCGATGGCGGAGACGGCCTGCATTTTGGCGCACACATTGACACAGCGCTTGCAACGGATGCACTTGTTGTTGTCCCGCACCAGCACCACCGAGGAGAGATCCAGGGGCTGGATGCTGCTCATGGGCAGCTCCGCCTCGTCTGTGAAGCCGTACTCATGGAGCAGGTTTTGCAGCTCACACTGGGTGGAGCGCATACAGTAGACGCAGGACTTATTGTGAATGGCCAGGATTTTGGCCAGCGCCTCCCGCCGCGCCGCCATCACCGCGTCGCTCCGGGTCTGGATCTCCATGCCCTCGCGGATGCGGGTGGTGGAGGCGTTCACCAGCTTGCCGTCCGCTTCCACCACACAGACGCCGGAGTCGTCCACGTCAACAACGCCCTTCAGGTAATAAAGCGTGGGGATCGGCTGCTGCAAAAACTCCCGCTGGAACTTCAGCGTTTCAAAGGATGCGTCCAAGATGGTGATCCCATGCTTCATGGTATAGTCGTAGCCGTTAATTTTGATATTGACTGTGCTCATTCCCGCACCCTCCTTATACGTAATATTCTTCCACATGGCCTTCGGGGATCTGGTAGCCCTCCGGGCGGATAGGATATCTCCACATGGGGATATCCTCTGTGAACAGCTCCATTTCGCCGTCCTTGCCCTGGCGGATGTTGATCCATTTCAGCCAGTTCTCGTTATCCGTTTCGGGGTAGTCCGTCCGGTAATGGGGGTACATGATGCCGCGGCTCTCCTTGCGCATATCCGCGGAACGGAAGATCATCTCCAGACACAGGATGGTGTCCGCCGCCTCCAGGCACTTGGAAAGGGTGTGGGGGTCATCGGCGGTGAGCTGGGGGACAATCCGTTTCATTTCCTCGATATCCTGATAGACCTTATGGATCTCAGTCTCGCTTTTCAGGACGCACTTGTTGACATCGAAGATATAGCGCTCGATCATGTCGTAGATCTCCTTCGGCTGCCGTCCGTTGGGACGCTTCAGCGGGGCGTAGATCTTTTCCTTCAGCGCGGCCACCTGTTCGAGATTGAGGGCATCCCAGCCCGCTGCCGCCGCGTAGGGCGCGATACTGTCACCCGCCATCATGCCGGTGGTAGCGGCGTAGCCCAAGCCGTCGCCGCGCGTCCAGCCAAAGTAAGCGTCACCCTGCGTGGAAACCTTGCCGGGAGCCCAAAGGCCCTCGACGTCCGTTTTGATGTCGGTATCCACCTTGATAGGCTCGACTTGGATAACGGTTTTAATGGTAGTCTCCGGCTTGGTGCCCACATCGCCGATATTCTTTGCCGTCTTGGTAAACACCAGATGCTCCCACGCCATCTTGTCGCGCAGCATACGCTGGGTGGACTCGTCCATGTCCGTGCCGCCGATCATCATGCGAACCTCATCGGGCTTTTCCAGATCCACCCACAGCGGCCCGTTGCCCGCCGCGATCTCCTGCACCATGGCGTTGACCAGGGCGGGGGTCACCTCCCATTCGATGTGTCCGATATACTTCTGGGTCAGGTTTTCCCCGTGCTTGTTGCAGATCATGTTAAAACCGCCGTAGATGGGTGTGTTGGTCTTTTTGAATACCACGTCCACCTGGGTAGAGAACTCCACGTTCCGCATCACCGCGCCTACGCGGTACATGGCGCCTACGCCGGTGCCGTACCCCATAAACTCCAGGCCAATCTTCTTAAAGTGGCAGCCCTGCGTGGCCATGGCCACCGCCTTCGCGTGGAAAATCTTGCACTCGCCGTGATCCATATCAAAGCCGATGGCGCCGATGACCTTGCCCGTTTTACTGGTGAGCAGTTCAAAAATGTTGACGCGGCTCATCAGGCGGATACCCAGCTTCAGGGCAAAGGCCCGGAGCTGCGCGTTGACGTTAATGGAGACGCCGGCCATATCCAGCGCATCAGGGATAAACGGCAGCGGCGTGGCGTTGCCCTCCTCATCGCAGGAGAGTTGGACGCCGCAGTGCTTCATGTAGTCGATGTTGTCCCGATGAACCTCCAGGTACCGCTTGAGAAATTCCTGATCGTTTAAAAACGGGGTGTGTGCATGAACCAGGTAACCCAAAGCGTTCATTACGCCGTCCGGATGCTTTGAGGTGGCGCGAATGCCGTTGCCGGCTTTTGTGGATTGCCCGTTCCAGCCGATGACGCCCTTGTCGATCACCAGAATATCCAGCTCCGGGTTGTTTTCCTTGGCCCGGATGGCGGTTGTCAGACCGGACATACTGCCGCCAACAACCAGGATATCCGCGGTAAACAGTTCTCCGCAATCCTTCACATCTGCCATTACTGGTTCGCCTCCTCACGTTTTTTCATCAAATCCGCACTGTACTCCAGCGGATCGACCTGCAGCGTGGCGATTGCCTGGATGTCAATGACATTGTTCAGGCAGTCCATTTCGCACTGGTAGCACAGGACGCATTCATCCGGATACTTCGGATACGCGTGATGGTGTTCCTCGTCCCACTGCCATACGTTCTCCTGGCATCTGCGGATGCACCGCCTGCACCCGCAGCAGCGGTCTGTATCCACCACATACCGCACGCTCTGCTGCTGGCCTCTGTTTTCTACGATCATTCTGTCTTGCCACTCCTTTCAAAAATCTATTTGTGTTCCTCATAATGAAGAATCTTTTTTACGAACAATCCCTGCCACCGGCGGGGATTCATACTGAATGACGGCAAGAAAGGAATCCGTTTGGTTGACGCTCCCGCGCACATACAGGTGCTGCCCCTGTACGGCGTAGTCCAGCGTCACCGTCTGGCCTTCCATCAGCTCATTGGCATACTGTACCCAGATAGAGCGCGGCTCGTGTTGTCTACGGTGATCGTCCTCCCAAAGCTCATGGGCCCATTGAAGATAGCAGGTATTGTTCATGTGGCCGTTTTCGTCAATTTCATGGGCTCGTACTGTCCGCACAGCTTGGTTGGGCAGCTTCGTGGGGAACGCCCTGCGCAGGCTGGGGACATCCGCCTCTCCGGGGATCACCACCTCCGGCAGCGTTGGAATTTCTGCCGCCGTCAGCTTCCGGCTGGTTCGATCCATCGGCAGAAACAGCACCGCGGCACTGACCAACGCCTCACCCGCATCGGTGAAAAACGCATATTTCCGAACGTGCATGGAGCACTTTTTCCTGCCCGGCCAGATCCGCGCCAAAAGGCTTTCACCTAAACGAGGCAACCGCTTGATTTGAATGGAGGTCCACCCGACAACCAAAGCGACATTCTTTGTCTCCATCGTTTCCCTGCCCCAGCCACACGCTTCCATCTGCCGCTTTACAGCGTCCTCCATCACCTTGGCCAACACATGGGGCGGCATCCGCCCAGAGGAATCCGTGTGGCAGCGGGCGACGGTGAGCTTCATCTCCAGCACACCTTCCGGGCAGTGCGCCGTGAACGCGGGGAACCGCACCTGTCCTGTCTCAGTCAAAATCAAAACCGTCCCACACCGGCTTGCCCGTGTACTCCTTTACTTCCTCCACACCGCTCAGGACACGGATCGCCCCGGACGCCAGCGCTTCCGTCTCAAAGCTGCCCGGATAGACATAGACCGGGGCAATCCAGCTCAAATCCTTTGTGAGCTGCTCCACCAAAACCTTGTCATTGGCAAGCCCGCCAGTCATCAGGATGGCGTCCACCTGCCCCCGCAGGGCACCGGCCATCATGGCGGCCCATTTGACCATGGTGTATTCCATAGCCTCCAGCGCCAGCTTTGCCCGCTTGTCCCCGGCGGGGATCAGCTCGCCCCGGATTCTCCGCACGTCATCGGTGCCGCACAGCTGCATGAGCCCACCCCGGCGGGAGGCGATTTCGTTGACCTCCTCCGGCGTCATGCCCCTTCGGATCAAGGTCATCACATCATCAATGCACAGATCGCCGCTCCGGTTCGGGCAGATTGGCCCTTGGCCGTCCCCGATGCGGGTGCTGTCCACGGCCCGCCCCTTCTCATGGGCCGCGATGCTTGTCCCGCCGCCCATGTGCAGGATCACATAGTTGCAGTCCTCATAGCGTTTCCCCATCAACTCGCTGTGATGGATCGCTACCTGCTTCATATTCAGCGGGTGGGCGTGGGAGGGCCGATACAGATCCCGGATGCCGGTCATCCGCGCCACGTCGCTCAGCTCGTCCGTGCTCATGGGGTTTACGAAGTAGGCGGGCACATTCAGCTTTTCCGCAATTTTGGCGGCGAGTACGATGCCCAGCGTGGCGGGATGATTGATGCCCTCCACGTCGTGCAGCGCGTGCTCATAGGCAAGGTCGTTGATGAGGTATGTACCGCCTGTGCAGGAATGGACGCCTACGCCCCGGCCGGATACGGCGTCAATGGATTCCAGCTCAACCCCTGCCTCCCGCAGCATATCCCAAATCATCTGCTCACGTTTCGGCACCTGATCCTCGAAATTCGGGCAGTCCTGAAACGCCCCCTTCGGGGTATCCACGTTCAGATCCAACAGGATCTCGTCCCCGCGAACCAGCCCGAGCTTCGTCCCCGTTGAACCGGGATTCACCGTTAGAATCGTGTAGGCATCTTTCATCGCTGTGCTCCTCCTGTTCCCCTAAAAACTTCCATGAATTTTTTATTGCGAACCCGTTCGCTTTTGTATAATATAATTATAATCGGGCTGTTCCCAAATGCCACGTACATAGCTTTTGGAAAAAACAAACCCATTTCCTACAAACTTGTACGATGAACGCAGCTGGCTGATTTGCTATAATTTTAAGGTGCGACAGAAAGCGGCATGAGAATTTTCCGGAGGAGGAAGGTTTCATGTGTATTTCAATCAACTTGCTTAAGGAATCTTTTGATGCCCATGATAAAGCCGAGGTATTGGGCGCTCCCTTGGGAGAGGACAGTTTAGCGCGCTGGGAAATTCTAAGGGAACAGAGCGGCTCTCCCTTGCCGGACACAGTGTATATCAGCGACAGCTTGGAAGCTGTAAAGCAGCAGGTGCAAAGCGCCTGTGGTCATCTGGTATTTTGCGCCGCCCCTGCCTTTGAGAAATCGCAGCTGCTGAGCGTCTGGCAGGGCTGCATTTTGCTGATACAGACGGAACAGATGGATCGCGTCGTCCAGATTGTTCGAGAACGCTTTTTCATAGAGAATAAAAAAAGTGCCATGAGCGCTGTGCTTTTAAAGGCTTTGACAGAGGGGGCCAGGGTGCAGACTTTGGTCGACGCGGCATATCCGTTCCTGCGGAACCCTCTCGTGATTTTCGATTCCTCCTATCGGATTGCCGGCGTCACCAGGCAGGCGCTGCAGGCACAGGAATCACAGGTTACAGATCTGCTGCTTGAAAACGGAGGGTTTTCCAGTGGAGATTATACGTTCGCAAATCGCGGGGCACTCCACAGCCGGGTCAAAAAAAGCAAAACTCCGATCATGGCATTTCATGATCAGATGCAGATCAACCAACTGCTGGTATCTGTCAGCGCAGAAAAGGATTATGGGCATATTGTTGTAAATGAGTTCGAGCACACGTTCACTGAGATAGACAAGGAATTACTGATGGTTCTGCGCAGCTACATCTATCTGCAAATGAAGCACGATGAACTGCTGCGCCAGAACGGGAAACGGCCCTTTGAGCACTTTATCCTCGATCTGCTGGATGAGGCGGTCGTTGTGAGCAGTGCTTACCAGGCATTCATTCATCAGCTGGATCGCACATTTCCCGATAATGTGCGTTGTCTCGTTATCTCGACAGAGTTGACGCCGGGCGCTGTCAATATGTTGCAGATACGCAATCAGCTTGAATATCTCTTTGCCAATAGCAGAATTGTTGTTTATGAGAAAAAGGTGCTTGCTTTGATCCCGGTTATGCCAAACGGCACACTCTCGGATGCGTCGTTTACATCTTTCCGGGCCTTCTGTGAAAAGAATAAGCTCTATGCCTCCCTCAGCAACAACTTCTCCAACATAATGGAAGTCCGTTCCTACTATAACCAAGCGCTGCGAGCATTGGAAGCGGCGCGGGCCGTTCATGATGTGCCTGGATGTTATCGCTACGAGGATTATTATCTTGTGCATCTGAAGAATCTGTTTCTGCAAAGAGAACCTCTGGAGGTTTTCCTCTGCCCTACGCTGAAATGCCTTTCAGCCCACGATGACAAGCATAACACCGAGTTAGCCTATACGCTTTATATGTATTACATGAATGACAGGAATCTGGTGCAAACGGCGAGAGCGATGAATATGCATCGGTCCTCCCTCAATTACCGGTTTGAAAAAATCACTGAACTTTTGGGAGCACTGCCTGAATCTGCCATAGAGCGGCACTATTACATTCTTTCATATCAGTTTCAGAATCCCACTCTGGAATGTTGATTAAGCACATAGGGCACAGGAGGAGATGGCCATGGTCAAGGGTATCGGAATTGATGCGGTCGTCATCGGGGATGTTGCTGAACTGCTGAAACATATGACAAAAGGCGCTCTGGCCAGAGTATTTACCGAAGGAGAATTGTCTGCCGCCCGAGGAAAGGCAGATCCAGCAGAATATCTTGCATCACGTTTTGCCGTAAAGGAGGCTGCGTTTAAAGCCATTGCCCCAAGGTTATCGGGCAAAAGCTTTGACTACCGTCGAATAGAAACGAGAAATAGCGAGGACGGAAGTCCATACATCTATGTTAGCGAATTTCTTCAAACAGTATTGGATGATACTGAAATTACATCGCTCTTTGTTTCCATCACAACAACAGGCGGCATGGCCATTGCGTTCGTTGTCGCAGAATCGTGAGATATCGGCCCAGAGGTCATGACCTAAGCAATAAATTTTCATTACTTTGCGGCGGTTCAGCTTTGACCAATTACTGTATTAGTGGAGAATACGGTGCCGAAAACGTCTATAATGCTCCGCAATCAGGCGCAGATATCTGTATCAGAACTGGGGGAACCTATTGAGCAGGCAACAGGCCATATCATGGCACAGTCCCGCCGCTGTCCGCCCTACAATCATTATGCTATACCAACTCAAATATAAGCAAAAATGATGGGCGGGGAGAATTTTCCCCGCCCTTATCTATATCCTATGCCGCCTTTTGAAAGCGAATACTCTGTGCTCTTATCTGGAGTTCCTGCCCCAGGAACTTCAGCGTGGAGAACTCGTCATCCAGCCCATTCAACTCCCAGCGGAGCACCTCCTCATAGTGCTTCTTCTTTTCCTCCAGCGCCTGAATCTTCAGTACCCAGCGATCCATCACCGCCGGGCTCTGGCTGCCGGATTTGATGAGGTAGTCCGCCCGCTCCTGATAGGTGGCAATCTCCTTTTTCACCGCTGCGTAGAACTCCTCGGTCATCTTGGAACGCTGCTTCTCATCGTCAATGATGAAAAAGCTGTTCACCATCAGCGGCGTCTCCCTGCGGTTGAGCCCGCCCAGCAGCCCGATGAACTCCTCAAACACGTCCACCTTGTCCATGTGGGTGCGGGGCACAAAGTACATATGTCCTGTGATGCTCAGCTTGGTGGCCTCCAGTCCCCGCAGATAGTTCACGCAGATGGTTTCAATCTGTTTGCGGTTGGCACACTTCTGATAAAGCTCGAACAGCTCCTCCGCCTTGCGGCAGCAGGCCGGCACGTCGATGGCATCGTCCGGCACCAGGTTTTCCGCCCGGAATACGCCGTCCTGCTTACCCGGGCGCACGGCACGGCTCCAGAGGAGAGCAGCCTTCGGATGGCGGTTTCAGTCAGGCAGGTTTGTGGGTCTGACTCCCGGAAGTACGCCGCCGCTTCGCGGATCGTTCTTGTCCGCATCACATCAACACCTCCTTTGACGTAAAAGGGAGATGCCCCCCGGACTGCTCAGGGGGCATCTCCTATTTTTGACAGCTTAATCATACCATAGAGTAAATGGACATTGCAAGTACCATGTGGCGGACAATACCCGGAAATTTATTGGTCACCTTCAGGCTATTTTCGATTTGAGACCTCCACTGTGAAAGAATACATCTCCGTCAATTCCCCAATAGCGTCATCCTTAATTCGCCGCACGGTACGGGTGGCGATTTCCAGTTTTTTTGCACATTCTTCTTGGGAATAGCCTTCAAAATAGAGCAGCTTCAGCAGTTCCGCATGACGGGGGTTCAAAAGTGACACATAATAGTTCAGCCGCTCCTGTTCCCGCTCCAGCGTCACAAGCTGCCCGACAACTTCTTCCGCGGTATCGCTATTCACATGATTAGCTCGCGCCTGGTAGTTGAGCGCAATGTAAAGGGTTTTGTCGGAGGCATGACCTCCTGGGCGCCCCCCCTTCACCATCTCCGTGCGCCAAAGCCAATGCACCAATGATTTCATTTTCTGAAACACGGGCCGGATGGGATAATTCATAGTGCAGAAGCTCAATTTGCTTGGATCGCTTTTGGTACGATTCCAACAGGTCAACCACATACATCCTGGTTTCTACGTTCATCTTCTCAGATCCTTTTCAGACAGTTTCCCTATAGGAGCAGTTGCCGTCAGACCAGCACGGATCCCGAGTCGGTCTAAAGCTGACTGTTATTACCGATTTGCGTCTGCCAATGAGCATATTACTTTGGGCGGGCCCCGCAATGTGCGGAAGCAGATATTTATGCTCTGATAAGCGGGCACGATAATCACCTCCTGCGCTGTGCCTTCCTTATCCTGTAACATTCTGTAATTTTATACCGAAAATGAGAACAAACCGTGAAAAAGTTTTCGGATTTTTTTGGAATCGCTCGACAAATATTGGCACAAATCGACTTGATAGACGCATATGTACTATTCGCTCGTGGCAAAACGGTAGCCCACACCAAACACAGTCTGAATATAAGCTTGATCCTTTTTGCCCAGCCCCAGCTTCCGGCGAAGCGTAAAGATGTGATCTGATACCTGGGTGCCCATATAGTCTCGATCCGCATTCCATACAGCCTCGTAGATTTCCTCTTTGGTTAAAGCTGTTCCTGCTTTAGATGCTAAAAGAAAGAGAACATCAAATTCTTTGACAGTCAAATGTACTGGCTCATCCCGCATCTCCACCGTTCTGCGCATCGGATCAATGACCAATTCTTTGTGTTTCATGCGTGGCAGCGTCCTGCTCAACCTTGACCGGGCAATTCTCTGCTCCCGGCGGAGAACGGCGTTGATAACAGCCAGCACCTCCTCGGCAATTAGTGGTGTTTCCACGCAGGCATCTGCGCCACGCCTGAGTGTAACGGACCGTGCTGCGCCGTCGGGAAAGGCATCTGCGATGATGATATATGGCAATGGCCGCATGGTACTGATAGATAATTTTGAGAAAAGGCTATCATTTCCTTTATTACCAAAATCAAGCAATAAGAAGGCGGGGCTGTACGATGACAGCTCCGCCTTCAGATTTTCTGCATTTTCTATTATAGCCGTGTCAATGTGATGATCGCGCAAGAAGTCGCATATATGGATATTGTATTCGGTTTTGCGGCAAACAAGCACGAGATCCTGTTTCATGAAATCTGTTCCTATACGCAACTGCGAGGGGTTGGATTGGCCTGCACAGTTGTTATTTGTCTACACGCCAGAATAAGCGGCAAAGCCCGCGTCGATGGGCAGGAGCCCCCGGTGCTGGCGTCTGCAGCCTTGTCATCGCACAGGGAGAACACGCCGCCCAACAGCTCCTCGCTCTCCATATAGAGGCGGGCAATGCTCCACCGCTGGGGGATGTTGAAGTCAAACAGTATGGTGAGCTCCGCCGCTGCTGGCTCAGGTGTAGTCGCTGAAGGAAATTGGCTTGAAACTGCTGCCGATGGTGACAGCCTTGATGCTGGCAGATCCAAATTCGATGCCGTGGCATATGTTTTTCATTGCCTCTGTCTCCTTACATCGTTTCGGCTGGCAGAGCATAAGGAACCTCCAAATAAATCAACTGCGGCGGCTGGCGGATCTTTTTCACCACAATTTTGTTGGGTTTTCTTGAAGTAAACACAATGATTCCTGGGTTACCCCGTCCCATTGCGGCAAAGACTTACTTGCCATCCGCTCATGCCGACTTAATCAGACGTTCCTAAAAAGAATCAGCATACTGACCCTGCTGAGATCGCAGATGTAAATGCCGAGGCGTCCAGCAGTCTCCCTTCTCATGCAGTAGCCACAGTTCTGGCCTTTCATTCGGCAAAGCCTCTCGCCTGTCACCGCTGAATCCGGCCCGAGCCGTCGCCGCCGGCCAGCTTCTCCACCTCGGCCACGGTGACCATGTTGTAGTCGCCCTCGATGGAGTGCTTCAGGGCCGACGCCGCCACCGCGAACTCCACCGCGCCTTGGGTGGTGTAGTTGTTCAGCAGGGCGTAGATCAGCCCGCCGCCGAAGCTGTCGCCGCCGCCCACCCGGTCGATGATGTGCAGCTCGTACTTCTTGGAGAAGCAGTACTCGCC
>ERZ808037.382-NODE-382-length-43325-cov-12.438471_pt1 | contig 43325 bp, 37 predicted proteins | sample MGYA00380190_ERZ808037 | MGnify/ENA primary metagenome ERZ808037 (study PRJEB31490, sample SAMN06133399) | mouse gut metagenome | isolation source: J9 | host: mice | place: China: Chengdu | collected 2015-05 ...
CACCGGGCGGCGATCTGGGTGGGGTGGGTGGAGCGCAGGGCGTAGTCCCCGATCTCCTCCACCTCGATGCCCAGCCGCTTGGCCTGGCTGGACAGGAAGGCCCCGGTGCCCGCGGCACACAGGGTGTTCATGGCGTAGTCCACCGCCACCCCGTTTTCCACCAGGATGATTTTGGAGTCCTGGCCGCCGATCTCCAGGATGGTGCGCACGTCGGGGTAAAAGGTGGTGGTGCCCACGGCGTGGGCGGTGATCTCGTTCTTTACCATGGTGGCCCCCAGGATGGTGCCCACCAGCTTCCGGGCGGAGCCGGTGGCCCCGGTGGCCACAATCTTGTACCGCTCCTTGTCAAACTGCCCCTCCAGCAGCCGGACCAGCTTCTTCACCGCGCCGATTGGGTCCCCCTGGGTCCAGATGTACTGGCTGGACAGAATATGGTTCTTCTTGTCGATGATGACACCCTTGGTGGAGATGGACCCCACATCGATGCCGAGATACGCGTGTTCCAAGTTACAAAACCTTCTTTCTCATGTGGATCATATCGTAAAACGCCTCCAGCCGGGTCATCAGGCCCACGTCGCTGGTCTGGGCGTCATAGGTGAGGTAGAGCACGGGGATCTTGTAATCCGCGCTGATGTTCTGCAGCACGGGCATCACGTCGATCTCCGGGGTGCAGGCGGCGGACTTGATGTGGACCAGCCCGTCGTAGCCCCGCTCGGCGCACTCCCGGGCGTACCAGATGTTGGCGGTGGAGGTGGGGCCCATGTCGTACTGGCACAGGTCCTGGATCTTCACCTTCAGGTTTTTCTGTCCGCTGCCGTAGCGCAGGAACTGGTTGGTCACGTTCATCCAGCGGTGGACCTCCACCCCCATATCGGCCAGCTTCTGCTCCAGCTCCAGGTTGGAGAAGGCGTCCATGACGGTGTAAAACTCCCCCACAACCCCCACCCGCAGGGGGCGCTGGGGCTTGTCCAGGGGGATGGACTGGAGCTCCCGCTTGGCGGCCCGGTAGCCCGCCTCCACGTCGGCCCGGCTCTGGGCGGTGCGCATGGCGGTGAGGAAGTCCTGATAGGCCCGCTTGTACCCCCCGCCCGAGGGGTCAAAGCCGCAGTTTTTGTAGTACTCGCAGGTGATCTCGTCCACGTACTCCACCATCCGCAGCCCCTCCATGAACTGGACCAGGAACCGGGCGTAATTCACCTTGGGATTGAAGCGGCGGACGATGCGGATGTACTCCTTTTTCTTGGACATGTCGTAGTCGGACAGGTTGATGAAGTCGAACTGGTAGCCCAGGTCCCGCAGAATCTGCTCCGCCAGCTCCCCGTAGTACCCCAGCCGGCACAGGCCGTGGGTCATCAGCAGGGTGTCCGCCCCCGCCTCCAGCGCCTCGATCATGCTGCCCAGGATGGTCTTGAAGGGGGTGCACACGAAATCCGGGCTGTACTTGGTGCCCAGCTCCATGGTGCGCTTGGTGAGGGCGGGGGGCACCACATATTTGCACCCCAGCGCCTGCTCCACAATGTATTTGAAGGCGCAGCTGTACTCCGCGTACTGGGGAAAGGAGACGCTTCTCATTTTTATCTCTGCCATTACAGCTTACCCTCCTGAAAGCGGATGATGTCGATAAAGCTCTCCAGCCGGGTCTCCACCCCGGCGGTGCCGCTCTGGCTGTCCAGCACCAGGTTCAGCATGGGAACGCCCTTCACCCGCCGGGTAATCAGCTCGTTGACCATGGCATCCGGGCCGCAGGGGAAGGCGCTGAGCAGGATGATGCCGTCCACCTCGCCCCGGCGCAGGGCGATGCCCCCCAGAATCTCCCGGTTGAGCTCCCATTTGCAGGTGGGGGACAGCTCCCGGCTGTGCTTGAGCGCCCCGTCCCGGTCCGTCAGGTCCGCCCGGAGGGGGATGACCCCGGACCGCTTCAGATAGTCGGTGACCGCCCTGCCCATATAGGGGTCCTCCGCCACATAGCTGTGGGCGGCGATGAGCACCTTCATCCCCTCCCGGCGGCACAGCTGCTCCTGCTTCTGCACCCGGGCCTTGTGCTCGGCCAGCTCCGCCTTCTTGGCCGCCTTGTACGCCCGCTTCGCCGCCTTGGCGGAGCAGCCCAGGCTCCTGCCCAGCTCCACAAGGGCGTCCTCCTCCCCGGCCCGCTTCATCTCCTCGTCCACCTCGTAGGAGAGCCATTTCTGCTTCTCCCCCCGAAAGACGTTTCGAACCAGGTCGGGCAGGGCCTCAAACCGGGTGCAGAAGCTGCGGTGCCGGCCGAAATTGCTCACCCGGGGCGCCAGGATGTAGTCGCACCTGCCCACCAGCGCCGCCACGTGGCCCAGGTAGATTTTCAGGGACAGGCAGGCCTCGTCGATGGCCAGCGCCGTCCCCCGCTCCAGAATCTCCCGGTCGGTGGGGGCGCTGACCACCGTCTCCATCCCCAGCTCCTGGAAAAAGACCCGCCATAGGGTTCTGTACCGATAGTACAGCATGGCCCGGGGGAGCCCAATCGTTATGATCTGTTTTTCCATTGATGATAACCCCATCCAGTGTAAAATAGCCGGATCACAAACCTTTTTCCGAAAAAATCCACGGTTTTTTCGCCGGTCTCAGGCGCCGCGCCAGGGCGGCGCCCGGTGAACATTATAGACCATAAGCGTTCACCTTGCAAGTGCAGGAAGCACTGATTCAATGCGTCTGCGGCGTCTTGTGGCAATTTTGCGCCATAATTTTGTTGCGATTTTTTGAAATAAACACAATTATTCCCGGGAAATCGCGCCGCATTCTGGCGCAAAATTTCTTCGCAGCCTGGAGTCGTGCTGCGCCTGCTCGCGACGCGCGGCTTCCCTCCGTCTCAGGCAAAACCCGCCTCCGCTGTGCGGCGGCTGGGCTTTTGCCTTCGCTCCGGTCCATCCGCGCTGCTCGCGACGGCTTAGCAACCAGCTCTTGCCGATTGAATCAGTCCTTCTTATTATTGTGATTTCCCGGAAATTCTGGTATACTATTGGGGAAAAAATTTTTTGGAGGACGATCCATTATGAAATATGATCTGCTCATTGTGGGCGGGGGCCCCGCGGGCCTCACCGCCGCCATCCACGCCCGGGCCCGGGACAAGTCCGTGCTGGTCATCTCCAACGACCCCACCGCCTCCCCCCTGTGCCGCGCCCCGGCCATGTCCAACTTCCCCGGCCTGCCCGGCGTCACCGGGCTGGAGCTGGTGGAGCGGCTGCTGGGCCAGGCAAAGGACCTGGGAGTGTCGTTCCGGCAGGGCCGGGCCCTGTCCGTGATGCCCATGGGCAAGTCGGTGATGGTGTCGGTGGAGGACAGCGTGGAGGAGGGCTCCGCCCTCATCCTGGCCCCCGGGGTGTCCCGGGCCGCCCCCCTCCAGGGGGAGGTCCAGCTGCTGGGCCGGGGGGTGAGCTACTGCGCCACCTGCGACGGCATGTTCTACCGGGGCAAGGCCGTGGTGTGCGCCGGGGACGCCCCCAACTTCGACGAGGAGGCGGAGTTCCTGCGCTCCATCGGCTGCCAGGTCACGGTAAAGCGGCTGCCCGGACTGTCCATCCTGGGGACGGAGCGGGTCACCGGCGTGCGGGACGCCAAGGGGGAGGAGACCCCCTGCGACGGGGTGTTCCTCCTGCGCGCCTCCATCGCCCCCGCCCAGCTTGCCCCCGGCCTGGAGACGGAGGGGGGCTATATCAAGGTGGACGCCCGCATGGCCACCAGCCTCCCCGGCGTGTTCGCCGCCGGGGACTGCACCGGCCAGCCCCTCCAGCTGGCCAAGGCGGTGGGCCAGGGGCAGGCCGCCGCCCATTTCGCCATCGAGGCCATGGGCTGACGGGCAGACTTTCCTAATTTTTCGTGAACTTCAATTTCCTGTATTGAAATTTCCCCGAAAAGATGGTAACATAGAAATATCAACGGGGGACTCCCCCCAATACTCAAGTTAAGGAGTGGTCAAAAATGGTCAAGGTTATCATGGGCCTGAAGGGCACCGGAAAGACCAAGCAAATGATCGATCTCATCAACACAGCAGTGGATACCGAGCATGGCAATGTGGTGGCCATCGCCCACAACTCCAAGCTGAACTATAAAATCAACTATAAAATCCGCCTGGTGGATACCTCCGACTACAGCATCCCCAACTACGACACCCTGAAGGGCTTCCTGTACGGGCTGTACGCCAGCAATTACGATATCACCCACGTGTTCATCGAGAGCCTGAACAAGCTGGTCCCCACCGTGGGCAACGAGGATGTGGAGCCCTTCCTGGCCTGGCTGGACCAGTTCTCCCAGAAGTGCGGCATCAAGTACACCGTCTCCATCAGTGAGGACGCGGCCAAGGCCAGCGACGGCGTGAAAAAATACTTCTGAACCTCGGATCGTTTGTCAGACCGGGCGGGCCCAAGCCCGCCCGGTTCATTTATTTTAACTGGAGGGAATTATATGGATTGTACCCAGACCATCCGCGCCCGGCGGAGCATCCGTAAATTCAAGCCCGGCGCCGCCATCCCCAGGGCGGACGTGGAGACCATGCTGGAGGCGGCCATGATGGCCCCCAGCGCCCGCAACACCCGCCCCTGGGAGTTCTTCGTGGTGGAGAACGCCGAGCTCAGGGCCAAGCTGCGCGCCGCCCATCCCTTCTCCGCCATGCTGGACACCGCCTCTCTGGCGGTGGTGGTGTGCGCCCGGCCGGAGGACCAGAAGGGCGCGGTGGAGGGCTATTGGCCGCTGGACTGCGGCGCGGCGGTGGAAAACCTGCTGCTCCAGGCCGTGGCCCTGGGCTACGGCGCCTGCTGGTGCGGCTGCTGGCCCAACCACAGAATGAGCAAGCTCCAGGATCTTTTGTCCACCCAGTCCATCCCCGTGGCCCTGGTGGCCCTGGGCGTGCCCGACGAGGACCCCCCCGCCCGGGGCTTTTATCAGGCCGACAAGGTTATTTGGCTGGATTAAACGCCGCCAGGAAGGGAGAGCGCATCGATGAGCAAAAACAACGCCCCCGTCGTCAAGGACCCAGGGGTGGTCCTCCCCCGGGCCATCCACCTGGTCCCCATGGACTATATCGACGGCTTTGCCGTCCGCCCCGGCTTCTATGAGACCAACGGCGCCACCGCCATCCCCGGCGGAGTGAACTTCACCGTCCACTCCCACGGGGCCTCCGCCATTGAGCTGCTGCTGTTCCACCGGGGGGAGGAGGAGCCCTTCGCCGTCCTCCCCTTTCCCCAGCACTACCGCATCGGCAACGTGTACTCCATGATCGTGTTCAAGCTGAACATTGAGGAGTTTGAGTACGCCTACCGGGTGGACGGCCCCTACGAGCCGGACAAGGGCCTCATCTTCGACCGCAGCAAGTACCTCCTGGACCCCTATGCCAAGGCCGTCACCGGCCAGAGCGCCTGGGGCAAAACCCCGCCCCACGGCCAGCACTACCGCGCCCGGGTGGTGAAGGACGACTTCGACTGGGGCAGCATGGGCCAGCCCCTCATCCCCACCGAGGACCTCATCATCTACGAGCTCCACGTGCGCGGGTTCACCAAGGACCCCTCCTCCGGGGTTGCCCACCCGGGCACCTTCGCCGGGCTGATGGAAAAGCTCCCCTACCTGGAGGAGCTGGGGGTGAACGCCATCGAGCTGATGCCCATTTTCGAGTTTGACGAAATGCTGGACTACCGGGAGGTGGACGGGCAGAAGCTCTACAACTACTGGGGCTACAACACCGTCAGCTTTTTCGCCCCCAACACCAGCTACACCGCCCGCATCGAGTACAACCGGGAGGGCAATGAGCTGAAGGACCTGATCCGGGCCTGCAAGCAGCGGGGCATCGAGGTGTATCTGGACGTGGTGTTCAACCACACCGCCGAGGGCAACGAGATGGGCCCCTTCTTCTCCTTCAAGGGCTTTGACAACAACATCTACTACCTGCTCACCCCCGAGGGGTACTACTACAATTTCTCCGGCTGCGGCAACACCCTGAACTGCAACCACCCCATCGTCCACCAGATGATTTTGGACTGCCTGCGCTACTGGGTGACCACCTACCGGGTGGATGGCTTCCGCTTCGACCTGGCCTCCATCCTGGGCCGGGACGAGAACGGCGCCCCCATGCTCTCCCCTCCCCTGCTCCAGGCCATGGCCTTCGACCCCATTTTGGGGGACGTGAAGCTCATCGCCGAGGCGTGGGACGCCGGGGGGCTGTACCAGGTGGGCTCCTTCCCCGCCTGGAACCGCTGGGCGGAGTGGAACGGCCGCTACCGGGACGACATGCGCCGCTACCTCAAGGGGGACGAGGGCATGGCCCACACCGCCGCCCTGCGCCTGACGGGCTCCAAGGACATCTACGACGCCTCCGCCCGTCAGAACGCCTCGGTGAACTTCCTCACCTGCCACGACGGCTTCACCCTCCACGACCTGTACGCCTACAACTACAAGCACAACGAGGCCAACGGCTGGAACAACACCGACGGCGCCAACGACAACAACAGCTGGAACTGCGGCGCCGAGGGGGAGACCGACGACCCCGGAATCAACCAGCTGCGCCAGCGCATGGTGCGCAACGCCTTCGCCCTGCTGATGTGCTCCCGGGGCATCCCCATGTTCCTGGCGGGGGACGAGTTCGGCAACACCCAGTTCGGCAACAACAACGCCTACTGCCAGGACAATCTCACCTCCTGGCTGGACTGGTCCCTGCTGGAAAAAAACCGGGACCTGTTCCGCTTTTTCCAATATATGATCCGCTTCCGCCACAGCCACCGGGTGCTCCGGCGGGACCTGAGCGGCGGGGCCTGCGGCTTCCCTGACGTGAGCTTCCACGGCGTGGCCCCCTGGCAGGAGCAGTTCCAGCGCCATGACCGGTATGTGGGGGTCATGTTCGCCGGGTCGGAGCGCAATGTGGGCCCCCAGGTGGTCTATGTGGCCTCCAACTCCTATTGGGAGGACCTGCACGCGGCCCTGCCCCAGCTGCCCATGTCCATGCGCTGGGAGCAGGCGGTGGACACCTGGGAGGCGGAACAGCGCCCCCGGCCGGTGGAAAACGGCTGCTTCACCATCCGCCCCCGGAGCGTCATGGTGTTTGTGGCAAAATAGCCCTGCGGGGCGTTCCTGACATTTGAAAAGGCCCTCCGGCGCAGACAGGAAAAAATGCCCCCCGGCTCCGCCGGGGGTGTTTGAAAAGGCCCTCCGGCGCGGACGGAAAAAAGCGCCCCCCGGCTCCGCCGGGGGGTGTTTGAAAAGGCCCTCCGGCATCGCCGGAGGGCCTTTTCTGGGAGGATTTCAGGGTTTACTTGCTGACAGCCTTGTCGTAGCGAACCAGAATCACAGAGATCTGGCTGCGGCTGGTGGTGCTGTCGGGGGTGAAGGTGCCGTCATCGTTGCCCAGGATGATCTTATTCTCCACGGCCCACTTCAGAGCGGTGAGGTAGTCGCCCTCCACGCCGTCCAGGTCGGAGAAGGTGACCTCCTTCTCGGAGGCGGGCTTGCCGGCGGCACGCCACAGCAGCAGGACCAGGTCCTTGCGGGCGATGCCCTCAGCGGTGATCTCGATGCCCTCGGTCAGACCGTCCTCAGCGGCCCACTTGGTGGCCTCGTCAGCCCAGTTGGCGCCCTCGGTGTTGAAGCCCTTGTTCAGCATGCGGCTGACGAACACCACGGCCTGCTGGCCGGACACGTCGCCGTTGGGATCGAAGGAGCCGTCCTCGTTGCCCTTGACCCAGCCCTTCTCGATGACGGTGGTCAGCTCAGCGGCAAACCAGTCGCCGGCGTTGACGTCGCTGAAGTCCTCGGCCTTGGTGATCTCACCGGGCTTCTCGCTCTCGCCGGGCTTCTCGCTCTCAACGGGGTTGCCGTTGGCGTCCAGCACCACGCTGTCGGACACGGTGGCCTTCACGCAGCCGGCCTTATGGACGCTGGGGTCGCCGGAGGTGTTGGGGCAGGTCTCGCCGTTGTGGAAGGTGTCATCGCCAACGGTCACATCCGTGCCAAAGGTGCACAGGGCGACACAGTTGGCCTTGTGATTGTCACCGGTGTTGGCGCAGCCGGCGCTCATGGTGCACTGGCTCTTGCAGGCGTTGAGAACATGCACAGGGGCGGTACAATTGGCCTCGCCGGTGCACTTGTTGGGGCAGCCGTCAGTATGAGTGGCATTCTCGGTAACGGGGCAACGGCTGTCCATGGTGCAGGCACTGCCCTCGTGCTTATCCGCGTGGCCCGCAGCCTTATGGCAATCCGTCACAGGGCACTTCTTGGAGCAGCCAGCATAGTGGGTCGTGCCCATGCAGTTGGTGATCGCCTGATTCTGAGCCTCAGTGTTGGCCTCGGCACAGCTGTGAGCGGTCTTATAGGCAGTCCAGTGAGTGGTGCAGAGCTTCTGAGCGCCGCTCTCCGCGTCGATGGTCTTGTCGCACGCTTCGGTATTGGTGCACTTCTTGGGACAGCCAGCAAAGTGGCTGGTATTCGGGCACTCAGTCTTGCCGGTGTTGTCACCGCCATCGGTGCACTTCTTGGCCTCCTCAGCGGCGGCAAGGTCCTCCTTGGCCTTGGCGCAAGCGGTGCAGTCGCCGTTCTCAGCGCCCTCAAACTTCGCAGTATGGGTCGCGACATGGGTAACGCCCGCAGTGCCAGTGCAGGAGCCGTCGCAGGTGCAGGACTTGATGCCAGCAGCGGCGGTGGTGCAGGCGGAGCACACACCATCCTTGCTATCCACGGTAGTGCAGCCAGCAGCATGGCCATTGCCGGAAACCGTGCAGTTCCCAGTGCAGGCGCAGGCATACTTATGACTGGAACCGGTGCACTCGGTATTGACACAATCCGTGTCTGTGCACCCGCTGTCATTGGCGGCAAACACCGTGGGAACCAGGCTCAGGACCAGAGCCAGGGCCAGCAGAGTCGCCATCAGCTTTTTCTTCATCTCAAAAGCCTCCTATTTCTTATTTTTCCTTGCGCTTGGTTTTTGGGAGGAGATTCTTTCCGCCCAACCCCGGGTCCTCCCCTCCCCGCGGGCCTTGGCCAATCGCATTTCCTCACCTCCCTGTTTCGCAAGAATTTGGTGCGGACAGGCTTGGAGACACCCACAGACGCCGTAGGTTCGCTTACGGGGGCCGTAAGAGGGTCCCTGCGCCACTATTCGCAGGGATTTTGTACGGCTTTTCCGGAGGGTGGCCGGAAAAACCGCGCGCCGCGGGCATCTCCAAGCCTGCCAGACCAGGCACCCGGACGCCGCTGTCAAAAATCACACCTTTTGATAGTTGCCGTGAGAACTGCCCCGGGAGAAAAATTTCTCAATTTCTTTGTGTACTTTGTGGAAAAAGCTCTTGCAAATAAAGGCAAGCTGTGTTATCTTATGGTTATCCGGGCCACTATCAAAAGGTGTACTTTTTGATAGCGGGCTCATTTTTTTGTCCCCCGCCCCTCCCGCAGCTCCTTCAAGCGGCGGTAAAAGGTGGCCTGGCTCAGTCCGCTGCGCTCCAGCGCCTCCTGGAAGGTCAGCCGCCCGGACTTCCACTGGGCCACAATGGCCGGGAAGCTGTCCGGCAGCTCCACGCTGGGCCGGCCAAACCGCACCCCCCGCTCCCTGGCCGCGGCGATGCCCTCCGCCTGGCGCTGGCGGATGCTCTCCCGCTCGTTCTCCGCCACGAAGGAGAGGACCTGGAGCACAATGTCGCTGAGGAAGGTGCCCATCAGGTCCTTCCCCCGCCGGGTGTCCAGCAGCGGCATGTCCAGCACCATGATGTCCACCCCCTTTTCCTTGGTGAGCACCCGCCACTGCTCCAGAATCTCCGTATAGTTCCGCCCCAGCCGGTCGATGCTCTTGATGTAGAGCAGATCGTCCTTTTTCAGCCGCCTGAGCATCTTTTGATACTGCGGACGCTGAAAATCCTTGCCGGACTGCTTGTCCACAAACAGGTTTTCCTCCGGCACCAGCGCCGCCCGCAGGGCAATGAGCTGCCGGTCCAGGTTCTGCTCTCTGGTGCTCACCCGGACGTAGCCGTATGTACTGCCTATCTTCCCTCGCCTCCCCCCGCGCTGCCAAAAAGCCCCGCAGCGGCCCCCGTGTCCCCCTCAGGCGCGGCCCCTCCCCGCCCGGCTGTCCCAATCGACAAAAAAAGCATGGTATCCTCTCAAAGGATACCATGCTTTTTCGCTCCATTCCAGCGGAGAAAGTTCCTTAAACGCCCGTATTTGCCATTTCCGCCACGTCGTCCGGCCTGCCCGCCACCAGGATGTGGGTATCCGCAGCAAAGACGAAGGCGGCGTCCACCGGCAGGATGGCCCCGCCCTCCCTCCGGCCGATGACGTTCACGTTCCAGCGCTTGCGGATGTCCAGGTCAATGATGGTCTGGCCCGCCCAGTGGTCGGGCACGTCCAGCTCCATAATGGCGTAGCCCGGGGCCAGCTCGATGTACTCCAGCGCCCCGTTCACGCTGAAGCGCATGGCCGCCCGGGCGGCCATGTCCCGCTCGGGGAACACCACCTCGTCCGCGCCGATCTTTTTCAGCAGCCGGGCGTGGAGGTCCTTGTCCGCCTTGGAGATCACCATGGGGGCCCCCATCTCCTTAAGCAGCGAGGTGATCTCCAGGGAGGACTGGAAGTTGTCGCTGATGCACACAAAGCAGAAGTCGAAGCTGGCCGGGTCCAGAGAGCGCAGCACCTCCTCGTCCATGCAGTCGCCGATCTTGGCCTGGGTCACGCGGGGGGCGATGTGGTTCACCGCCTCCTCGTCGTTGTCGATCACCATCACCTCGCTGCCCGAGTCCATCAGCCGCAGGGCCAGATTCGTGCCGAACCGGCCCAGGCCGATCACCAGGAACGTCGCAGCCATCGCAACACACACCTTTCTCAATATGAGCTTCCCCGGCGCCCGGGGTCATCCAATCGTAATGCGCTCCACCGGGTCCTTCACCCGGGGGGGCAGCCGCTGGGCCAGCGCCATCATCATGGACAGGCTGCCAATCCGCCCGCAGTACATCATGACGATGAGCAGCCCCCGGTTGAAGGGGGACAGCGCCCGGGTGATGCCGGTGGACAGCCCCACGGTGCTCAGGGCGGAGAACACCTCAAACAGCGCGTCCTGAAGGGGGAAGGGCTGGGTGGCCAGCAGCAGGAAGCCCCCGGCCATGGCCATGGTCATATACAGCGTCACCCCCGCCGCCGAGCGGTGGATCTGCTCCTCGTCCAGCCGCCGGTTGAAGGCCCCCACCTCCCGCTTTCCCCGGACATAGCTGGCCAGGGTGAGCAGGCACACCACCACGGTGGTCACCTTCACGCCGCCGCCGGTGGAGCCGGGGCCCGCGCCGATGAACATCAGCACGATGGTGAGCAGCCCGCCCCCGCTGGTGAGCTTGGCCAGGTCCACGGTGTTGAACCCCGCCGTCCGGGGGGACACCGCCTGGAACAGGGACACCAGCGCCTGCTGTCCCGGGTCCATCCCCGCCAGCAGGCTGCCCCGCTCCGCCCACCAGAACAGCGCCGCGCCCCCCGCCGTCAGCACCACGGTGGCGGTGAGCATCAGCTTGGAGTGCAGCGAGTAGCGGCGCAGGCGCAGGCCGTTTTCCCGCACGTCCCGCCACACCAGAAAGCCCAGCCCGCCCAGCAGCACCAGGGCGCAGACGGTGACGTTCACCAGGGGGTCATATACATAGTGGGTCAGGGAGCTGTAGGGCTCCCGGAAGCCCATCAGGTCGAAGCCCGCGTTGCAGAAGGCGGACACGCTGTGGAACACCGCGTACCACAGTCCCTGGGCCAGGCCCAGCTCGGGCACGAAGCGCAGGGCCAGCAGCACCGCCCCCGCGCCCTCGATGGCTGCGGTGCCCCCCAGGATATAGCGCAGCAGGGTGAGCACGTCGCTGAGCCGGTCGGCGCTGACGCTCTCCATCATCACGGAGCGCTGGCGCAGGCCCAGCTTTTTCCCCAGGAACAGGGAGGCCTGGAGCATCATGGTCATATAGCCCAGCCCCCCCACCTGGATGAGCAGGAGCAGGATGACCTGCCCCAGCAGGCTGAACTGGGTCCAGGTGTCCGCCACCACCAGGCCGGTGACGCAGGTGGCGGAGGTGGCGGTGAACAGGCTGTCCAGGAAGGACAGCCCTCTGCCCTCCCGGTTGGCGATGGGCAGCATGAGCAGCAGGGCCCCCGCCAGGATGATGGCCAAAAAGCCCAGGGCGATGGTCCGGTTGGGGGACAGTCCCCCCGGTCTTTTTTTCACAGCAGTCTCTCCCCCTGCGTTCCATCTCTTGGGCGGGGCAAACCCGCCCGATTTTACTTAAAACAGCCCCGAGATGACCCCGTTCTCGTCCACATCAATCTTCTCCGCCGCCGGCACCTTGGGCAGCCCCGGCATGGCTCCCCACGGGGCAGGCCCCGCGGGGGCCCCTCAATTGATCTCAAATCGCCGGAAATAAATTCCGCCGATTTCAAGGTTTCGCTGCGCGAAACGCTTGTACGCCGCATTCGCGGCGGGCATGACCATGCCGGCTCAGAACAGCCCGCTGATCACGCCGTTTTCATCCACATCGATCTTCTCCGCCGCCGGCACCTTCGGTAATCCCGGCATGGTCATGATGTCCCCGGTCTGCACCACCACAAAGCCCGCCCCGGCGGACGCCTTCACCTTGGACACCGTGACGGTGAAGCCCTCCGGGCGGCCCAGCTTGGCCGGGTCGTCGGACAGGGAGTACTGGGTCTTGGCCATGCACACCGGCAGGCCGCCGAAGCCCATGGCCTCCAGCCGGTCCAGCTCCTTGGCGGCGGCGCCGGAATAGCTCACCCCGGCCCCGCCGTACACCCGGCGCACCACGGTCTCAATCTTCTCCCGCAGGGGGAGCTCCAAATCATAGGCAAAGCGGAAATCATGAGACTGGCCGCACAGGCGCAGCACCTCCTGGGCCAGCTCCACGCCGCCCGCGCCGCCCTTGCCCCACACCTCGGACAGGGCCACGTTCACCCCCAGCTCCCGGCATTTGCCGGAGATGAGGGCCAGCTCGGCGTCGGTGTCGCTCACAAAGCGGTTGACGGCCACCACACAGGGCAGGCCGTACACCTGGGTGATGTTCTCCACGTGCTTGAGCAGGTTGGGCAGGCCCCGCTCCAGGGCGGCCAGGTTCTCCGCCCCCAGCTCGGCCTTGGGCACGCCGCCGTTGTATTTCAGCGCCTTCACCGTGGCCACGATGACCACCGCGCTGGGGTCCAGCCCGGCGGCGCGGCACTTGATGTCCAAAAACTTCTCCGCCCCTAAATCCGCGCCGAAGCCCGCCTCGGTGACCACGTAGTCCGCCAGCTTCAACGCGGTGTCGGTGGCGGCCACGGAGTTGCAGCCGTGGGCGATGTTGGCGAAGGGCCCGCCGTGGACCAGGGCGGGGGTGTTCTCCAGGGTCTGGACCAGGTTGGGCTTGATGGCGTCCTTCAGCAGGGCGGCCATGGCCCCCTGGGCCTTCAGGTGGTTGGCGGTGACGGGCCTGTCGTCATAGGTGTAGCCCACGATGATCCGGGCCAGCCGCGCCTTCAGGTCCTTCAGGTCGGAGGCCAGGCACAGCACCGCCATGATCTCGCTGGCCACGGTGATGTCGAAGCCGTCCTCCCGGGGCACCCCCTGCATCCGGCCCCCCAGGCCGTCCACAATGCTGCGCAACTGGCGGTCATTCATGTCCACGCACCGCCGCCAGGTGATCCGCTTCACGTCAATGCCCAGCTCGTTGCCCTGCTGAATGTGGTTGTCCAGCATGGCGGCCAGCAGGTTGTTGGCCGCGCCGATGGCGTGAAAGTCCCCGGTGAAGTGGAGGTTGATGTCCTCCATGGGCACCACCTGGGCGTAGCCGCCCCCCGCCGCGCCCCCCTTGACGCCGAACACCGGGCCCAGAGAGGGCTCCCGCAGGCACAGCAGCACGTTCTTGTCCAGCCGGTTCAGGGCGTCCGCCAGCCCCACGCTGGTGGTGGTCTTGCCCTCGCCGGCGGGGGTGGGGTTGATGGCGGTGACCAGGATCAATTTCCCGCGCCGGGGCAGGGCCCGCAGGGGCCCGATATCGATTTTGGCCTTGACCCGGCCGTAGTGCTCCAGCAGCCCCTCGTCGATGCCGGCCCGGGCCGCCACCTGGCTGATGGGGAGCATGGCTGCGCTTTGGGCGATTTCAATGTCGGTCTTCATAGCGTTTCCTCCTCATTCTTTTGGTGCGTCCAAACAAAACAGGGCGCACCGAGCTTCAGTCAGTGCGCCCAGACGGTCGGCGATCAGGCGCGGCAAGCGCCGCTGTACTCCATGTGGTTCCCCCACTTCCGCCAGTCATACAGCAGGTATAGTTTACCACGCCCGGCACAGTCCCGTCAAGAGCTATACGCACAGTATACCCCTTCCGCCGAACTGGCGCCGCCCGCCCCGGCCGTACCCGCCGCCACAGCCCTCTTTTCAGTTTCCATAATCCCAAATATAAATCCTGATACGGAGAGTTATCCACAGCTTCCACATAGTTTTCAACAGCTTCAACACCGCGGCTCCCAATCCATTTCCCAGGATTGCTATTTTGTAGCAATCCCGCAAACCCTAGTTTTCTCGCAGGCTAAAGCGCCATTTCAGTTGACATAACAGCAAAAATCTCTCCCGCCGCCTCAGCCCTTGGAGATATCCAGGCTGGCCCGGGCGTTCAGCTCCCACCCCGCGGTGTGCCCCGCCAGATACTCATAATAACCTTGCGCGCCGATCATGGCGGCGTTGTCGCCGCACAGCGCCAGCGGCGGCAGCCACAGCCTGGCCCCGGCCTGGGCGCAGGCCCGCTCCAGGTCCGCCCGGATGCGGCTGTTGGCCGCCACACCCCCGGCCACGGCGATTTTGCCATAGCCCGTCATGCGGTCCGCCTCCATCACCCGGGGAATGAGGGAATCGGACACCGCCGCGGCGAAGGAGGCCGCCAGATCGTGGAGGTTCAGCTCCTCCCCCTTTTGCTGGGCGTTGTGGATGGTGTTCAGCACCGCCGTCTTGAGGCCGGAAAAGGACATGTCCAGCGGGTGGTCGGCCACGTGGGCCCGGGGGAACACAAACGCCCTGTCGTCCCCCCCCTGGGCCATTCTGTCCATGGGCCCGCCGCCGGGGTAGCCCAGCCCCAGCACCCGGGCGGTCTTGTCGAAGCACTCCCCCGCCGCGTCGTCCCGGGTGGAGCCCAGCACCTGAAAGTGGGTGTAGTCCCTCACGTCCACAAGGGCGGTGGTGCCGCCGGACACGCACAGGCACAGGAAGGGGGGCTCCAGGTCTGGGTGGGCGATGTAGTTGGCGGCGATGTGCCCCCGGACGTGGTGGACGGGGATCAGCGGCACCCCCAGCCCAAAGGCGGCGGACTTGGCAAAGGACACCCCCACCAGCAGGGCCCCGATGAGCCCGGGGGCATAGGTGACGGCCACGGCGTCGATGTCCCCCTTGGACAGCGCCGCCTGCTTCAGCGCCTCGTCCGCCAGGCCGGAGATGGCCTCCACGTGCTTGCGGGAGGCGATCTCGGGCACCACGCCGCCGTAGATGGCGTGCATGTCCGCCGAGGAGGCGATGACCGAGGACAGCACCGTCCGGCCGTCCCGCACCACGGCGGCGGCGGTCTCGTCGCAGGAGGATTCAAAGGCTAAAATGTTCATCCAATCACGCTTTCTTTCGGTAATTCCAGGTGGAGCCGCAGAGATACCGCCCGTTTTCCCCGTCCAGCCACATTCCTGCGGAGAACTCCAATTCGGCAGTCCGGCAGTCCCGGAGGCAGGGCCGGAGACCAGTCAGCGGTTAAGCTTCATCTGGATACGTCTCCTCCACCCACTCGGGCGCGGGGTGGACCGCCTCGCCGGGGGCCAGAGGCAGCTGAATATACCGTTCCATATGCCCAGGGGAAAAATACTGTGCGTATACCCCTCGGTGCATGGCCTCCACCCTCCGGTCGTCGCGCTCCGGCCCCCGGTAGAGGCAGCGGAAGAGCACTCCGAACAGGGCGCACTGGTAGTCCAGCACCCGGAAGCCATTGCGCTCATAAAAGGCGATCCGGCGGCAGCGCAAGTCGTTCTCCTCGGGGGAGGCTTCCGGGCCGGGGGCCTCCGCCTCGCCGAAGAGCTGGCCGTACCGCGCCGCCAGCAGCTCCAAGATCCTCGCCCCCAGCCCATGGCCCCGCCGCCCGCGCAAAACGCCGAGATACTCCAGCAGCGCCCCCGCCCGGTCCTCCGGCAGCCACATCATGGCGTAGCCCACCGCCTGGCCGTTCTCCGTCGCCAGCAGGGGGTCGTACCAGCCCAGGTCCATCAGCCGCAGCATGGCCCGGAGGGGCTTCAGCTCGGATTTCGGAAAGTCGGCGGTCATCTCGTTTTGGTAGAGGGCGGTGAGTTCCCCCTTATTCAGCAGCTTCAGTTCCATGTTCAAACTCCAAAGTCATCAAAACCGCGTCCTCCCGGGGCGCAGTGTAGTAGTTTTTCCGCCGCCCCACCCCCCGGAAGCCGTGCTTCTCATACAGGGCGATGGCTGGGGCGTTGGAGGCCCGGACCTCCAGCGTGAGGCGGGACAGGTGCTCCCGGCCAAAGCCGGTGAGGGCGGACAGCAGGGCGTCCGCCACCCCCCGCCGCCGGGCTGCCGGAGCCACGGCGATGTTGTCCAGATTCCCCTCGTCCAGCACGGCGGACAGCACGGCGTAGCCCAGCAGTGCGCCCCCCTCCCCCAGGGCCAGCAGGACGGCCACGGAGGAATTGTCCAGCGCCTCCCGGAACAGCGCCTCGCTCCAGGGGTCGGCGGGGAAGCAGATGTTTTCCAGCGCCGCCACCTGGGGCAGATGGGCGGCGGTCATGGGTACGATGCAAACCTTCATGTGCCCGCCCCCGTCCGCCGGAACAGCAGCTGCCGCCAGACGGCCATGTCCGAGGGCAGCTCCCGGCAGTAGGAAAACCACCCCTCCGCCCCCCGGACCACCTCCTCCGGAGTGTGGGCGATGAAATTGCGGTCGTACTGCTCCCCGTCGATCTCCCGGAGGCTCCACTGGGCCAGTTTCCCCGCTCCCTCTCGGATGGAGGCCAGCACATAGCCCCCAGGGCGCACCACCCCGGCCATCCGGGCAAAGGCCAGGGGCAGGTCCACCGTCTCCAAGTGGACCAGCCCGGCGGACAGCAGGACGCCGTCCACCGCGCCGACGTGGGCGTAGTCCTCCAGCATGTCCCCCTGGTAAAAGGGGATGCCGGGGTTGCGCTGCCGGGCGATTTTCAGGCTCTCGCCGCTGAAGTCCAGCCCCAGCGCCTCAAAGCCCCGCGCCCGGATGCGCCCCGTCTCATACCCCGCGCCGCAGCACAGGTCCAGCACCCGCCCGCCGGGGGGCAGCAGGGAGAGAAACTCGTCCAGGCAGGGCAGGTCCGCCCCGTCCTTGTAGCCGTTTTCCGCCCACTCCGCCGCGGTCTTGTCGTAATATTCCCGTACGCCCCGCATTTGACCGGCCTCCGTTTCACAGCCGCACCGCCGCTTCCAGCGCCACCCGCAGATACTTCTCATAATTCGACGCGGGCACCGCCCCCCAGGTGCGGGGGTCCCAGTCGCTGCCGTCCAGGCTGTCCTCGGCGTAGAGGAACTGGTACACCGGCATCCTCCGGAACTGCCCCACCGCCATGGCGGAGGCGCACTCCATCTCCACGGCCACACAGCCCTCCGCCCTGCGCTTGTCCGCGTTGGCCCGGGTCTCCCGGTAGATGGCGTCGGTGGTCCAGGTCTTCCCCAGCACATAGGACAGGCCCAATTCCTCGAAGATCTCCGCCAGCCGCCCCGCCGTGGGCACCTCCACATAGTCCGCCGGGGGCAGGTAGTGGTAGCTGGTCCCCTCGTCCCGGCAGGCGGCGGTGGGGAGGATGAAATGTCCGGCGGTCACCGCTTTGTCCAGCACGCCGCAGGCGCCGTAGAGCAGCACCCTTTTCGCCCCCAGGGCCCGCAGCTCCTCCACCAGCGCCGCCGTGGCCGCGCCGCCGATGATGGATTGGCAGATCGCCAGATCCTGTTCGTTGTAGCGAAGGGCATAGACCGGGATGTCCCGCCCGCCCTTGAGTATGGCGGCCACCCGGAAGGCGCAGACGTTTTTCAGCAGCCGCAAAGATTTCTCCTCAAAGGTGAGCACCACTGTCTCCGGGAAGCCGGCCACCGGGCGGATCATGTGGGTTGGCTTCAAAATCTCCTTGGAAACAGGGTCAAAGCTGTCAAATAAGCTCATGGATAAACCTCCTTTGTGTGGGGGGCGGACATGGTCCGCCCGCGCTTTGCAGAAAGCGCCTGGTGATGGGGGATACCCGGTGGTTTGCGGGCGCACGATGTGCGCCCCTACAGGTCTGCCGTCAATGGCATTGCGCCCAGGTGCTCCCCGCCTTGGCGTCGGCGATGAGCGGCACGGACAGCGCCGCCACCCCCTCCATCTCCTCCTGGAGCAGGGCCCTGACTTGGTCCGCCTCCTGGTCCGGGCACTCCACAATCAGCTCGTCGTGGACCTGGAGCACCAGCCGGGCCTCCAGCCCCTCCGCCCGCAGGCGGGCGTCTACCTTCACCATGGCCAGCTTGATGATATCCGCCGCCGTGCCCTGAATGGGCATGTTCAGCGCCACCCGCTCGCCGAAGGACCGGGTATTGAAGCTGGAGCTTTTCAGCTCGGGCAGCCAGCGGCGGCGGCCGTAGAGGGTGGACACATAGCCGTCCTCCCTGCCCTGCTCCACCACCCGGGTCATATAGGCGCGCACGCCGGCGTAGTGCTCAAAATACTTCTCCATATACTCCTTGGCCTGGGCCACGGTGACGTGGATGTCCTCCGACAGGGAGAAGGCGGATATGCCGTACACGATGCCGAAGTTCACCGCCTTGGCCGCCCGCCGCAGCTCCGGGGGCACCGCGTCCTGGGGCAGGGAGAACACCTGGGAGGCGGTGACGGTGTGTATGTCCACCCCGGAGTTGAAGCCCGCGATCATGGCCTGGTCCCCGGACATATGGGCCAGCAGCCGCAGCTCGATCTGGGAGTAGTCCGCGTCCACCAGCACCCGCCCCGCCGGGGCCACGAACATTTTGCGCATCTCCGCCCCCAGGGCGGTGCGCACGGGGATGTTCTGCAAATTGGGCTCGGTGGAGGACAGCCGCCCGGTGGCGGTGACGGTGTTCTGGAAGCTGGTGTGAATGCGCCCGTCCCCGGCGATCACCTTGCCCAGCCCCTCCACGTAGGTGGAGTTGAGCTTGGTGAGCTGGCGGTAGTCCAGCACCCGGCCCACAATCTCGTGGCGGGGGCGCAGCTTTTCCAGCACGTCCACGTTGGTGGACCAGCCCGTCTTGGTCTTTTTCACCGGGGGCAGGCCCAGCTTGTCGAACAGGATGTGGCCCAGCTGCTTGGGGGAGAGGATGTTGAACTCCTCCCCCGCCAGGGCGTAGATCTCCGTTTTCAGCGTGTCGATGCCCAATTGGAGCTGCCTGCCGAAGTCGGCCAGGGCCTGGCCGTCCACCAGCACCCCGGCCCTCTCCATCCGGGCCAGCACCGGGCACAGGGGCAGCTCAATGTCCGTCAGCAGGTCCAGCAGGCCGAATTTCTCCAGCTTTGGCTTAAAGAGTTCATAAAACGCCTCGATCCAGGCCGTGTCCTCATACCAGGCGGTCTGGGCCTTCAGCCCGTCGTCCAGCAGGGAGAAGGCGGTCTCGTCCTTGTAGGCGGCGTTGAGCTCCACTTCCTTTTTGAAATAGGACATGGCCAGCTTGCGCAGCTCATAGCTGCCCGCGGTGGGGTCCAGCAGATAGGCGGCCAGCTCCGTGTCAAACACAAAGCCCCCGGGCTCCACGCCCTCGTCCAGCAGGGCGCGGCACAGCTCCTTGACGCCGTGAGCCACCTTCTTTACCCTTCCCGAGAACAGCGCCGCCAGCAGGGCGTGATAGTCCCCCTCGTAGCGGCTGGCGCGGATGTCGTAGAGGTACGCCCGCCTGCCGCCGTCCTCGCTGACGGACACCGCCACCCCCGCCAGCCCCGGCAGGGGCAGGACGGCCACGCAGTCCGCCCCCTCCCACCTGGCGAGGGCCTGTTCAAGCTCTTGGACGGTGAGCACATCCGCGCTGTTCACCTGGACCTCCACCGGCTCCTCCTCGGAGACGGAGACCACGGGGCCGGGGGTGAGCTTCAGCTTGTCGATGAGCTTGTTAAACTCCAATTGGAGCAGCTTCTGGTACAAAACCGGCTCGTTAAAGGGCTGCCTCGCCGTGTCCGCCGGGTCGAAGTCCATGGGCGCGTCACAGCGGATGACGGCCAGCTCGTGGGACAGCCGGGCGTCATCCTCTCCCTCGGTGAGCTTTTTGATGACGCCGGGCTTGGCGTCGATGTCCGGCAGCCGCTCATAGATGGCGTCCACCGACTGGTACTGCTGGATCAGCGCCATGGCGGTCTTCTCCCCCACGCCCTTTACCCCGGGGTAGTTGTCGGAGGAGTCCCCCATCAGCGCCTTCAGGTCGATCATGTGGACGGGGTCGAAGCCGTACTCCCCCCGGAAGTCCTCGGGGGTGACGTTCCGGGTGGTGGTCTGGCCCATGCGGGTGGTCACCAGCTTGACGGTGGTGCGCCCGTCGATCAGCTGGAGGGAGTCCTTGTCCCCGGTGACAATCACCGTCTCCCCATCCCGCTCTCCGTTCACCCGGGCCATGGTGCCCAGCAGGTCGTCCGCCTCCCAACCCTCCAGCTCATACCGGCGGATGTTCATGGCGTCCAGCACCTCTTTCAATACCGGCATCTGCACCGCCAGCTCCTCCGGCATCCCCTTGCGCTGGGCCTTGTAGGCGGCGAAGGCCTTGTGCCGGAAGGTGGGGGCGCGCATGTCGAAGGCCACCGCCAGCCCCTCCGGCTTCTCCTCGTCCAGCAGCTTGAGCAGGATGTTGAGAAAGCCGAAGATGGCGTTGGTGGGCAGGCCCTCCCGGGTGGTCAGATTTTGGCTGACGCCGTAAAAGGCCCGGTTGACGATGGAATTGCCGTCGATGACCATGAGCTTCATAGGGGACACCTCGCAAATTTGATCGTGAATAACTTAGAAGCTGAACCAATAGCCTCAGCATACCTCTTCGCGGCCAAAACCGTCGATGAGCCGCGTTAAAAAATCTTGAAATACACAAAGTATTCCCGCGATTTTTTGCCTTGCCATCGGCAATTTTGTCTCGCGAATTGGAACGCTTCGGCTATTGGTTCAGCTTCTTAGTATACCACGGTTGGGATGGATTAGCAAGCCAGGCCGGAGGGAGGAAGCGCCCCGCTTCGCCCTTCCCCCACTTGCCGGGGACACGTTCGGCTTCCCCCGGACCCCCCTCTTTTGCGCAAATGCCCTATTGCATTCCCACGGGAAAAGCTGTATAATGTCGATAAGACAACAAAAAAGGCAGGCCGGGAAAGGTGGCTGCAACACCCCCCGGCCCTATGCAGGAGAACGACACTCTCCCACACAGCAGAATAACTGCGCCTGTTTTTCATTATACTCCCTCCTATGTTTTTTATCAAGGGGGAGAATGTAGCTGTGCGCTTGTCAGCGGTGTAGGGACTTGTAAAATCCCTGCGCCGCTTTTGTTGTCTCCCGGGAAGCCTATGGGGGCCGGGAATGAAAGTACCACCCCCAGACGGCTGAACCGGTGAGACAGTCTGCCAAGCCGTTTGGAACGGCAGCGGAAATACAACATATAAAAGGAGAACAACACATGTATTGCAGAAAATGTGGCGCAGCCATCCCGGACGACGCGGCGTTTTGCCCTGCCTGCGGCGCCACGCAGTCCAATTCGGGAACGAGCGCCGGGGCATCTGGAGGCGCGCCGATACAGCCTCCTGCGGGAACTCCGGCACAAAAAAAGAAACAAAACATCTATACTGTGATTGGAAAGGTACTTCTGGTACTTGCGGCTCTCGCGGTGTTCGGCGGCTTAGGCGGGGCAGCGATAATACTCCTGCTGCTGTTGGCAGTGATTTTAACCTTTGTGGGCTATATGAAAGAAAAGAAGGAGGAATAGCACCATCAGCGGCAGCAAATGCAGGCTGGATTGTTTAGAACCTGTATTCACAACCTCAATTTACCATCTGACCTGGCCTTTCCCCGTCATGCGGCGTTGAATTTTCTTGAAATAAACACAATTATTCCTGCGAAAATTCGCCTTGCCTGACGGGAAAATCCCTCGGCCAGCCGGCGATTTCGGCTGTGAATACAGGTTCTTATTGCGCTGATTCATACAATGTTGAGACGCATACCGCCAAAATAACTTGAAAAAGTTATTTTGGCGGTAAATTTTTCCCGCCCCCTTGACAGCTATTACGGTTACTGATATACTTAGTACAGTAAACGTAGCAAAAGGAGGTGCGGCATGCGGGACAATGTGAAGGGGGGCGCGCTGACGGAGGTGACCTTTTATATCCTCCTGGCCCTGTACACCCCCCGGCACGGCTACGCCGTCATGCAGTTCATCGAGGAAAAGACGGCGGGGCGGCTGTCGCTGGGGGCGGGGACGCTGTACGGCGCGCTGAACACCCTCCAGGAAAAGGGCTGGATCCAGCCCCTGGACGGCGGGGGGAGGAAGAAGGAATTTGCCGTCACCGCCCTGGGGCGGGAGGCGGCGGAGCGGGAGCTGGCCAGACTGCGGGAGCTGGCCGGCATCGCGGCGGACATCATGGGAGGTGCGGAGCATGAGGGAAAAGCGTTACCGGTTTTTCTGGGGCCTGACGGGGGCCCAGGCCAGGTGGCTGAACAAAATGGCGGACAGCGGCTTCCGTCTGGCGCGTACTGAAAAGCTGCTGTACGAGTTCGAGCCCTGCCAACCGGGGCAGTACCGCTACTGCGTGGAGTTCGTGGGCCACAAGTCCGCGGCGGAGGCGGGGGAGTACGCCCGGTTTCTGGAGGACTGCGGCTGCCGGGTGTTCTTCAAAAACATCAATCTCAACTGGAACGTGGGCAAGGTGGAGGCCCGCCCCTGGGCGGACCCGGGGGGCCGTCTGGCCACCAACGCCACCACCTACAACCGGGAGCTGCTCATCGTGGAGAAGGAGGACGACGGCAAGCCCTTTGAGCTGCACACCACCCGGGAGGACAGGGCGCAGTATTACCGGGCCTGCCGGCGGCCCGCCCTGTTCCTGTTTGTGATGATGGGGGCGATGGGCGTCCTCCTGCGCTCCTGGGAGGCGGGGGTCTTCGCGCTGGCCGCCCTGGCGGCGCTGGCGTGGTATCAGCTGGCCCTGGCCCGCCTGAACCGGCGGAGCGGACTGGAGGAGTGAACACATGAAATGCAAGCCCAAACATAAAATGGCCGTGGTCCTCATCACCGCGGCGGCGGTGGCCGCGATTTTCGCCGCCCAATACCTCGGCCTTGCCGCCACACGCAGCGCCCTGCGGGTGGGCTATACCGACAGCGGCGGCCGGAGCAGCTGGTCCGCCAGCTACGTTCTGCTGAACGGCGTCATGCGGCGCAGCGTCCACCCGGACGACGGCTCCCTCCACATCGAGACCCGCACGGACGGCGGCGCGCTGTCCATCCAGGTGGAGGACCGGGACGGCGGGATCGTTTTTGAGCAGAGCGACGTGGGCACCGCGTCCTACGACATACCGGTGCCGGAGGCGGTGACGATCCAGGTGGAGGGCGATTGGCACAGGGGCAGTTTTCGGATTGGCGCCCCATGACACATGATGAAAGAGGGCGGTTTTCCGAAAGGAAAACCGCCCTCTGGCTCGCTTGCGTCAGCGCAGCACCGCGCCGCAGTCCTTCTCCAGTGTCTCCAGGATGCTCTTCACATCCTCTTCCGCCCTCCCGGCAAATGCCCGCATTTGCCGGGGACCCGAGGGCATTGCAATCCTCGGGCGAAATGAATTCGCCCTGCGGAAATTCGTCCCTCCGCTCCGAATTTACGGCGCAAGCGCCGTCCCCCGCTTGTGCGGGGGCGAGGAGGCGGACCGCCCTCAGCGCAGCACCGCGCCGCAGTCCTTCTCCAGTGTCTCCAGGATGCTCTTCACGTCCTCTTCCGCCTCCTCGCCGGTGAGGGAGCGGTCGTCGGCGCGGAGCACCAGGTTGAAGGCCACCGACTTTTTGTTTTCGCCCAAATTCTTCCCCCGGTAGATGTCGAACAGGGACACCTCCCGAAGCAGGCCTCGGGCACCCTTGCGGATGGCCGCCTCCAGCGCCCCCACGGTGACCTCCTCGCCGCACACCACGGCGATGTCCCGGGTGATTGGGGGGTACTTGGGCAGGGGGACGTACTCCGGGTCCGCCCCCCGGGCGGCCAGCAGGGCCTCCACGCTGAGCTCCGCGCAGTACAGCTCCGCCTCCACCCCGTAGTTGGCCGCCACGGCGGGGTGGATCTGCCCCACCACGCCCAGGTGCTGGCTGCCGCAGCGCACGCCGGCGCAGCGGCCCGGATGGTAGGAGGGGTCGTCGTGGCAGGGGTAGAATTCCACCTCCGCCGCCCGCAGCTCCTTCAAAATGACCTCCACCGCCCCTTTGATGGCGAAAAAGTCCATCCCCGCGCCGTAGGCGCCCAGGGTGAGGAACTTGGGCTCCACCGCCAGCCCGTCCGCCCCGCCGGGGAGGTACACCTTGCCCAGCTCGTACAGCCTGACGCCCTTGTTCCGATAGTTGTAGTTGCGCTGGAGCACCTCCAGCATGGAGGGCAGGGCGGTGGTGCGCATGATGGAGGTGTCCTCCCCCAGGGGGTTGAGGATCCTCATGCTCTCCCGCAGGGGCTCGTCGGGCGCCCAGCCAATCCTGTCGTAGGCGGCGGGGCTGATGAAGGAGTAGGTGAGAATCTCGCTGTACCCGCAGGCGCGGCACACCTCGCCCAGGCGGTTCTCCACCTTCTGGTCGGCGGAGTACCCCCCCTGGGTGGTCTGGCCCCGCATCAGGGCGCAGGGGATGTTGTTATAGCCGTGGAACCGGGCCACCTCCTCCGCCAGGTCGGCCATCCGCTTCACATCGGCCCGCCAGGAGGGCACCGTCACCTGGTCCCCCTCCACGGCGAAGTCCAGCCTGCGCAGGATGCGGACCATCTCCTCCCCGGGCACCTGGGTGCCCAGCAGGGCGTTGATCTTGTCCGGCTCCAGCTTCAGCACCGTGGGCTGGGGAACGTTGTTGAGAATGTCGATGACGCCGTCCACCACCTCGCCGGCCCCCAGCAGCTCCACCAGCTCGCAGGCCCGGTTGACGGCGGGAAGGGTGTTCATGGGGTCCAGGCCCTTCTCAAACTTGGCGGAGGCCTCGGTGCGCATACCCAGGGCCAGCGCCCCCTTGCGGATGCAGGTGCCGTCGAAGCAGGCGGACTCGAACACCACGTCTGCGGTGTCGGCCACGATCTCGGAGTTCAACCCGCCCATGATGCCCGCCAGGCCCACCGCCCGGCCCTCGTCGGCGATGACCAGATGGTTGGCGTTCAGGGTGTGCTCCTTGCCGTCCAGGGTGGTGAGCTTCTCCCCTTCCGCCGCCCGGCGGACGATGATCTTTCCGCCGTTCACATAGCGGTAGTCGAAGGCGTGCATGGGCTGGCCGTACTCCAGCATCACATAGTTGGTGATGTCAACAATATTGTTGATGGGCCGCACCCCCATGGCGCGAAGCCGCTCCCGCATCCACTTGGGGGAGGGGGCGATCTTCACGCCGCGCACCATCCGGGCGGTGTAGCGGGGGACTAAATCGGCGGCGGGGGTTTCCACGTCCAGCAGCTCGGGGAGCACGCCCTCCGCCCCGCCCTTCACCTCCGGGGTGTGGAGGGCCAGCGGCTTGTCGAAGGTGGCCGCCGCCTCCCGGGCCAGGCCGATGACGGACAGGCAGTCCGGGCGGTTGGGGGTGATCTCGAACTCCACCACCTGGTCGTCCATGCCGGTGACGGCCTTGATGTCGTCCCCAGGCCGGCAGTCCTCCTGGAGGACAAAGATGCCGCTGGGGCGGCAGTTGGGGAACTCCCGCTGCTCGGCGTGGAGATCGGCCAGGGTGCAGATGGTTCGGGTCTTGGTGTTGAAGGCCACCAGGTCCATGGCGTGGATGTTCTGGCAGCCGGTCTCCACCGTGGTGCCCACAGGGGAGCCGTCCTCCGCCCAGACCAGGGCCACGGACCAGCGGCCGCCGCCCAGGGGCTTGACCTCGCCCGCCCCGGCGGCCACCACCGGGCCGAAGATTTTGCGGCCCAGTTCAATCTCCGCCGGGATGGAGGGCTTTTCCGGGTCGATGGGGTGGTAGTCGCCTAAAATGGCGGCGGGGGTGATGGCGGCGTAGGGGAAGTCCCGCTCGTCCAGCCCCAGCTCGGGCAGGGAGCACAGCATTCCCTTGGATTTGACCCCCCGCAGGTTGCCCCGGGTGATGTGGACCCCGCCGGGGAGCCAGGAGTTGTCCTTGGCCACGGGGACCAGGTCGCCCACGTGGATGTTCCAGGCCCCGGTGACGATCTGGACGGGCGCGTCCCCGCCCACGTCCACCTGGCACACCCACATGTGGTCGGAGTCCGGGTGGCGCTCCATGGACAGGATTTTGCCCACCACCACGTTTTTGATCTCCGCCCCCAGCTCGGCGGTGCCCTCCACCTTGGAGCCGGACAGGGTCATGGCCTCGGCAAATTCCCGGTCGGGTACGTCTATTTTTACAAACTCATCGAGCCATTTTCTGCTTAAATTCATCGTTGTTTTCCTCCCCTCAGAACTGCTCTAAAAACCGCACGTCGTTCTCGAAGATCAGCCGCAGGTCGGCGATTTTGAACCGGCGCATGGCGGTGCGCTCCAGCCCCATGCCGAAGGCCCAGCCCGACCACTGCTCGGGGTCGATGCCCGCCATCTCCAGCACCCGGGGGTGGATCATCCCCGCGCCCAAAATCTCAATCCAGCCCTCGCCCTTGCAGGTGGGGCAGCCAGCCCCGCCGCACTTGTGGCACTGCACGTCCATCTCGCAGGAGGGCTCGGTGAAGGGGAAGTGGTGGGGGCGGAACCGGGTGACGGTGCCCGCGCCGAACAGCTGCTCCGCCAGCAGGTTCAGAGTGCCCTTCAGGTCGGCCATGGTGACGCCCTTGTCGATGACCATCCCCTCCACCTGATGGAACATGGGGGAGTGGGTGGCGTCCACCTCGTCCTTGCGGTACACCCGGCCGGGGGCGATGATGCGGATGGGCAGCTCCATGGAGTCCATGGCCCGCACCTGCATGGGGGAGGTCTGGGAGCGGAGCATCACCCGCTCATCCGTATCAAAATAGAAGGTGTCCGACCAGTCCCGGGAGGGGTGGCCCTCCTCGGCGTTGAGCCGGTCGAAGTTCAGCTGGGCCAGCTCGATCTCCGGGCCGTCCAGCACCGTGAAGCCCATCCCAATAAAAATCTCCTTGATCTCGTCCAGGGCGGCGCTCATGGGGTGGCGGCGGCCCACCCGCGCCGCCTTGCCGGGGATGGTCACGTCCACCGCCTCCGCCTTCAGCCTGGCGGACAGGGCGGCGGCCTCCAGCTTGTGGGAGGCGGTGTCCAGGGCGGTCTCCAGGGCGGCGCGGACCTCGTTGGCCAGCTGGCCCATGGCGGGGCGCTCCTCCGCGGACAGCCTGCCCATCTGCTTGAGCACAGCGGTGAGCTCCCCCTTCTTGCCCAGGTAGCGCACCCGCAGCTCGTCCAGGGCGGCGGCGTCCTTCACCGACTCAAAGGCGGAGAGTGCCTCGGCGCGGATTTTTGCCAATTGTTCTTTCATGTTAAAACTCCTTTATTTGGATATGAATAAACTAAAATCGGTTCATTTCCAGAAGGGCCTGCTTCAAAGCGGCCATTTCCCCAGCGGTGATGGTAACGCCTTTGCCGTATTGGCTGTGATCCTCCGTACAAGTCCGGATGTCATAAACCGGCTCCCTGCGATCCCAGCTGATATAGTTAAGCTCCTTGATCCAGCCGTTGTTCGGTTTGGAGATATCCGCAATGTGTTTGTATATCTCAAATTCCAGCTTCAAAGTGCTCCTCCCTCCTATTCTGGCTCTTTGCACAGGACAAAAAACGCCCTCCGCCCCAAAGCTGGGACGAAAGGCTCACCTTCCGCGGTACCACCCGCATTCACGCTTCCGCATGCACTCAAGACCCGGTAACGGCGGGTCGCAGCACCGTCCCCCTCTCAGGGGCCGCTCCCGGGCGAACAAGCGGCACATACCGGGGCGGCTCTCAGCCGGTGACCGCCCCTCTCTTGGATACGCAAGCCCGCTATTTTCCCGTTCCTCGCATTTCGCTTTTTTCTTTATACCATATCAAAGGCAGAATTGCAAGGGGAAAAACGCTGATTGACTGGGATTCCCCGCCGGAGGCGGGGAGCATCTAGCTCAGCATATTATTGTGGTTGAAATGCAAGGAAAAAACGCCGGTTGAGTGAGTACTCCCCGCCCGAGGCGGGGAGTACCCGGATTCAGCATATTACATGGTTGAAATGCAAGGGGAAACGCCGATTGACCGAGTGCTCCCCGCCGGAGGCGGGGAGCACCTAGCTCAGCATATTATTGTGGTTGAAATGCGAGGGAGAAAACGGTATAATGGTGAGAAAATGAAGAGAGGGAGGGGATGCCCCATGAACCTATACACCGCCGCCCAGATGCGGGAGGCCGACCGCCGGGCCATCGAGGAGCGGGGCATCCCGTCCATCCAGCTGATGGAGAACGCCGCGCGCGCCGTGGTGCGGGAGGTGCGGGCCCTGCCCATCCCCGGGCCGGGGCTGGACGCGCCCCTGGGCTGGATCACCGAGGACGGCCGCGCCCCCACCCCCCAGGAGCAGGCGGAGTTCTGGGCCATGCGCCGGCGCTCCGCCATCTTCTGGTGCGGCCCCGGCAACAACGGCGGGGACGGCGTGGCCGCCGCCCGGCTGCTGCTGGAGATGGGCTGGCTGGTGAAGTGCGTGCTGGTGGGGGACCGGGCCAAAATGACCGGCGACTGCCGGGAGATGGAGCGCCGCCTGGTGGAGGCCGGGGGCGCGCTGGAGGACTTCGACCCGTCCCACTGGGAGGGGTACATGCCCTTCGACGTGGCCATCGACGCCCTGTTCGGCGTGGGACTCCGCCGGGACCTGGAGGGGGACGCCGCCCTGGCCATTCCCATGATCCGCCGGGGGACGGGCTGGGTGGTGTCGGTGGACGTACCCTCCGGCATCCACGCCGACACCGGCGATGTGATGGGCGCGGCGGTAAAGGCGGACGTCACCGTCACCTTCTCCCGGGGCAAGCCGGGGCTTTACGTGGGCAAGGGCGCGGTGCACAGCGGCCGGGTGGTGGTGGCCGATATCGGCATACCGGACGATGTGTACCCGGAGGCGCCCCAGACCGTCCTCATCCAACGGGAGGATCTGGAGCTCCTTCCCCGACAGGCGGACGCCCACAAGGGGGACTTCGGAAAGCTGTTCATCCTGGCCGGAAGCCGGGGCTACACCGGGGCGGCGGCGCTGTGCGCCCGAGCCGCGGTCCGGGGTGGCGCGGGGCTGGTGACCCTGGCGGTGCCGGAGGACGTGTACCCCATCCTGGCGGCCAAGTGCTGCGACGAGGTGATGGTCTGGCCCCTGCCGGAGGACGACGAGGCCGTGGTGGAAAGGGCCCGGGGCTGCACCGCCGCCGTCATCGGCCCCGGCCTGGGCCAGGGGGAGCGGGCCCGGCGGCTGGTCTTCCGGCTGCTGGAGGCGCTGGCCTGCCCGGTGGTTTTGGACGCGGACGGTCTAAATATCATTTCCGGGCATATAAATGAGGCAGACAAGCGGGAGGGCTTGACCGTCCTGTCCCGGCACATCGGTGTGCTGGACCGGCGGGAGGGCTTCACCGTCCTCACCCCCCACGACGGGGAGTTCGCCCGGCTGTCCGGGGCGGCCCTGCCCATCCGGGACCGGCTGGGGGCCGCCCGGGACTTCGCCCAGCGGCACCGCTGCCTGGTGGTGCTCAAGGGCCACCGCACCATCACCACAGCGGGTGGGGCGTGCCTCGTCAACCCCACCGGCAACCCGGGCATGGCCAAGGGGGGCAGCGGGGACGCCCTGGCGGGGCTGATGGGGGCGCTGCTGGCCCAGAAAATATCGGACGCCCCGGCCGCGGCGGTGTGGCTCCACGGCCGGGCGGGGGACCTGGCGGCGGAGGAGCTGGGGGAGTACGGCATGACCCCCTCCGACCTCATCCAGCGGATCCCCTGCGCCATGAAGGAGCTGGCCGGGCAGAGGGAAGACAATTTGTAATTTGGAATCCAGCTAAAACAAGGAGGAATCACCCAGGTGCGCAGGTTGACGGCTTGTGTACTGATGATGACCCTGCTGCTGTCCGGCTGTTCGGCCGGACGCGCGGGCGAGACCCCGGAGGAGGCCGCGCTGGCCCTTCGGGAGACCTACCAGGCCCTGGCGGGCTGGTCCGCCGGGGTGGACGTGTCCGTGTGCTACAGCGAGACGGTGTACGACTTCACCCTGGACGTCCAGTGGCGGGAGGGGGAGACGGTGCTCACCGTCACCGCCCCGGAGCTGCTGGCGGGCATCACCGCCCGGCTGGCCCAGGGGGAGACGGTGCTGGAGTACGACGGGGCGGGGCTGTCCCTGGGGCTGCTGGACCAGTCCGGGCTGACGCCTGTGTCCGCCGTCACTGGCATCATGGCCCAGATCGAGAAGGGCTACATGGCCAAATGCGCCTGGGCGGGGGAGAACGACGGGCTTTTGCAGATCACTTTCCAGGACCCGGAGACGGAGCCCGGCGCGGGAACCCAGTTTCTGCTCACCTTCGACCGGGCCGGCTATGCGCTGCTGTCCGCCGAGGTGAGCGTGGCCGGGACCACGGTGCTGACGGCGCAGACACACGATTTTACAATGGAGTTGGGACACAATGAGACGGGAGACAACGCGGACCTGGGCTGAGATCAGCCTGGGAAATCTGGAACACAACTACCGGGCGCTGCGCGCGTGCGCGCCGGACAGCAAATTTTTGGCCACGGTGAAGGCCAACGCCTACGGCCACGGGGCCATCCCGGTGGCCCGCCGCCTGGTGGAGCTGGGCGCGGACTACCTGGCGGTGGCCTGCCTGGACGAGGCGGCGGCCCTGCGGGCGGCGGGCATCACCGCCCCCGTCCTGGTCCTGGGGGACACCCCGCCCCAGCTGGCGGAGGAGGCCGTGGCCCTGGGGGTGACCCAGACGGTGTTCACCCCAGAGCTGGCCCAGGCCCTGTCTGCCGCCGCCGGGACGGCGGGGACCCGGGCCAAAATCCATTTGAAGGCGGACACCGGCATGAGCCGCCTGGGGGTGCTGGACCACGACCCCCAGCGGGCGGCGGCGGAGATCGCCGCGCTGTGCGCCCCGCCCCACCTGGAGCCGGAGGGCATCTTCACCCACTTTGCCGACGCCGACGGGGACGAGGCGTACACCATGCTTCAGTTCACCCGGTTTCTGGACGTGCTGGACGAGCTGCGGGAAAAATATGGCCGGACCTTTGCAATCCGCCATTGCGCCGCCAGCGCCGCTGTGTTAAACTACCCCTGTACTCATATGGACATGGTGCGCCCCGGCATCGCCCTGTACGGCCACTACCCCGCCCCCTCCTGCGAGGGGCTGGACGGCCCGGGTCTGCGCCCGGTGATGGCACTGTACAGCCGGGTGGCGGCGGTGCGGGACCTCCCCGGCGGCACCCCGGTGAGCTACGGCCGCACCGCCTGCCTGGGCGGGGACGGCGGACGGCTGGCGGTGCTGCCCATCGGCTATGCCGACGGCTTCCACCGGGCGCTGTCCAACGAGAGCGGCGTGTGGCTGGACGGGGAGTGCCGTCCAATCATAGGCCGGGTGTGCATGGACATGTGCATGGCCGGCCTGAGCCCGTCGGCCCGGGTCCGCCCCGGCGACGTGGCGGAGGTGTTCGGCGGGCACCTGCCCATCGAGCGGCACGCCCAGGCGGCGGGCACCATCTCCTATGAGCTGCTGTGCGCCGTCGCCCCCCGAGTACCGCGCGTGTACCTGGAAGCATAGGATAGTCAGGGAGCCCGCCGGATGCAGCGCACCGGCGGCGAGCCGCGGCGGTTTTTCCCGGCAGCGCCGGTATAAAAGCCGCCGCCCCGTGGGAGAATGATAGTACCCGGTCTACATAGTCGTAGCCGGGCACTATATCCGGCGGAGTGTGAGATCCTGTGGACAACAGCGTCAAACGCGGCGATATTTTTTACGCGGACCTAAGTCCGGTGGTGGGCAGTGAGCAGGGCGGCGTCCGCCCGGTGCTCATCGTCCAGAACGACACCGGCAACAAGCACAGCCCTACGGTGATTGCCGCGGCGATCACCTCTCAGACGGGGAAGGCCCGTCTGCCCACCCACATCACCCTGGCCGCCCACAGCTACGGCCTGCCCAAGGACTCGGTGGTTCTGCTGGAGCAGATCCGCACCCTGGACAAGAAGCGCCTGCGGGAGCACATGGGCCGGGTGGACGACCAGGTCATGCGGCGGGTGGACAGCGCCATCGCCGTCAGCTTCGGCCTCAACCCGGAGCGGTTGGTTTAAAGGAAGCGCGGAGGCGTGCGGAGCAGCGGGCTAACTCCGAAGCGGAGGGAAAAGCCCAAGGAGGGGCCGTAGGCCCCGGATGGGTTTTCCCGCAATCGGAGGAGTTAGAACCGCGTCGCGCAGCCGCCGCAGCGTGACAAAGAAGCGCGGAGATGCGGACAGCGAGGGCGCTTAGAGCGGAGCGAGGCCGAGCGCAGGGCCGCAGAGCGGCCCGGAGACCAGGCCGAGTCGCAGCGAAAGCGACCGAGCGCCCTGGCCGCTTCGCAGCGTGACAACGTCGGGGCAAACTTCATATCTCTCGCTTCCGGCTTTGCCGAAAGCTCGTTCATTGCGTTGCCCCTCCTCTCCCCCACAAAGCCGAAGAACGGCTTTGCGGGGACCCCGATAGAGCGCGGAGGCGCGGCCTCCGGCGGGGTGCCCCCCTGTCAGGGGGAGTGCCTCCGGCGGCCTACTTTCTCTCTCGCAAGAGAAAGTAGGCAAAGAGTGCGTCTAGGGGCTGCGGCCCCTAGATACCCCAAGGAGACCAATTTACGAGGCGTGGGGCTTGACCCTTCCGGCGCGTGGGAATCGGGATGCGTGGCACCCTATTGGGCTGCCGCCCGTGGTCAGTCTGGCCCCGTGGGTCAGGCCCACATACCGCGCCTGGGGGGCGGGGTTTACGCCCCCTGCGGGTGGCCGGCCTCCGGCGGGGAAACCACTTACGAGGCGGAGCTATGCCCCTTCCGGCGCGTGGGAATCGGGATGCGAGGCCCCCTATTGGGCTGCCGCCCGTGGGCGCGGCACTGAGAAGGGCTGGGGCCCACATACCGCGCCTGGGGGCTTACAGCGCAAGGCCCCAGTAAGCGCCCCAAAAAGAGCGCCCCAAACCATCACCGTGCCCCTGTCCGCCCCGGAAACGGGGCGGACAGGACAAAAATCCTTTGGAGGTACTACATATGAAACTGCTCAAAATCACCGCCGCAGCAGCCTGCGTCTTTTTCCTCTTCACCGCCGCCTACGCCGCCTCGGCGGGCAGCTCCGGGGACCCCCTGGTCACCCTGAGCTACCTCAACGGCACCTTCACCAACCAGGTGCGCACCATGGTGGACCAGACCGTCAACGACCGAAGGGCGGAGATGGAGCAGTCGCTGAAGGACCTCCTCGCCGGACAGGGCGGCGCCTCCACCCCGGGGACAAGCAGCGGCGCGTTTACCCTGGTCACTCTGGGCCAGGGGCAGTCCCTGGTGGGGAACGTGGGGTGCGAGGTGATGCTCCGCCTGGGCTCCGCCGTGTGCGGCGCGTCGGACGCCGTGGGCCTCATCGATACCACCGGCGGCACCGTGCTGGCCAGCGGGGAGGCCCTGGCCGCCAACCATCTGTACATGGTCACCATCAGCCCCCGCACCGTCACCGCCGCCACCGCCGCCACCCTGCTGGTCCGGGGCCCCTACACCATTCAGTGAGCAGTTGGAATTCATAAAATTTTAACAAATTTTTCGCAAATTATCCCTGGTTTCTTTGGCGCTTCTGTGCTACACTGGAATTGTCAGGAAGGAAAGCCAGACCAATGCCGCAATCTCCTCTTTTCTCCTTCACCGGGGCTGCTCCGGCCCGCGCCGGAGCCCCCCGGACCAATTTCTCCGAAGCCTCCCATGGCTCCGTCCGCCGCCCGTGAGGGCGGCTTTTTCTGTCCCCTCTCCCGTTTGGACGGCCGCAAGCTCAAACTAATGTTTCACGTGAAACACTCCGCTGTTTTGCCCCTTGAAAAATTGAGCCCCACCTCTTATAATGGTGGCAAACGAGTTTACGGAGGTTTTACCATGTCCATAGACAACAACTGGTTCCACGAGATGGAGGCCCGCATCCCCAAGGGGGAGGTCCGCACCCGGTTCGCCCCCTCCCCCACCGGCTACATGCACGTGGGCAACCTGCGCACCGCCCTGTACACCTGGCTCATCGCCCGCCACGGGGGGGGCAAATTCCTCCTGCGCATCGAGGACACCGACCAGGGCCGGCTGGTGGAGGGGGCGGTGGACGTGATCTACGCCACCATGCGCCGCTGCGGCCTCACCTGGGACGAGGGCCCCGACGTGGGCGGCCCGGTGGGCCCCTACATCCAGACCCAGCGGCGGGACCTGTATGGGAAATACGCCCAGCTGCTCATCGAGAAGGGCCGCGCCTACCGCTGCTTCTGCACCGAGGAGCGGCTGGCCCAGCTCCGCCAGGACGACCCCAACGCCAAGTACGACCGGCACTGCCTCTCCCTCACCCCCGAGGAAATCCAGGCCAGGCTGGAGGCCGGGGAGCCCTACGTGATCCGCCAGCGCATCCCGGAGGGGTCCACCACCTTCCACGACGCGGTGTACGGCGATATCACCGTGGACAACGCCGAGCTGGACGACCAGATCCTCATCAAGTCCGACGGCCTGCCCACCTACAACTTCGCCAACGTCATCGACGACCACCTGATGGGCATCACCCACGTGGTCCGGGGGGCGGAATACCTCTCCTCCACCCCCAAGTATAACCTGCTCTATGAGGCCTTCGGCTGGGATATCCCCACCTATGTCCACTGCTCCTCCGTCATGTTCAGCGACCCGGCCACCGGCACGGTGCGCAAGATGTCCAAGCGCCACGGCGACCCCTCCTACGAGGACCTGGTGGCCCAGGGCTATCTGTCCCACGCGGTGGTGAACTACGTGGCCCTGCTGGGCTGGGCCCCCCACGGGGACATCGCCGAGCAGGAGTTCTTCACCATGGATGAGCTGGTGCGGGCCTTTGAGATCGAGGGCATCTCCAAGTCCCCCTCCGCCTTCGACATGGACAAGCTGAACTACTTCAACGCCGCCTACCTGCGCGGCCTCTCCCCCGAGGACTTCGCCCGGGAGGCCCAGCCCTGGATCAGGCAGGCGGTGAAAAACGAGGCCTACGACGCCGCGGCCATCGCCGCCCTGCTCCAGGCCCGGTGCGATAAGCTGTCCGACATCCCGGAGAAGGTGGACTTCTTCGACGCCCTGCCGGACTACGGCCCGGAGCTGTTCACCAACAAGAAGTCCAAGACCGACGCCCAGGTGTCCCTGCGGATGCTCCAGGAGACGGTCCCCGTGCTGGAGGGGCTGGCCCAGTGGAGCCAGGACGCCATTCACGGGGCGCTGGTGGCGCTGGCGGAGCGGCTGGAGGTGAAAAACGCCACCCTCATGTGGCCCCTGCGCATCGCGGCGGCGGGCAAGGCCGTCACCCCCGGCGGGGCGGTGGAGCTGTGCCGCATCCTGGGGAAGGACGAGACCCTGCGCCGGGTGGCGCTGGGCATGGAAAAGCTGCGCTGAATTCGGGAGCGCCCGGCATGTGCCGGGCGCTTTCACATGGCCCGAAACCGTTGATACAGGCCGACTTTCCTGACAGTCGAGTTGGTATTTCGCCCCAAGCTCTTGACTTTTTGACACCCAGGAGGTAGGGTGAAGACAGATCCGACAAGGAGGAATGCCGTACATGAACGAGAAAAAACCCTTCGGCGAGTACATCCGCAAAAAGCGGCTGGAGGCGGGGCTGACCCAGCGGGAGCTGGCGGAGCAGCTGTTTGTCACCGAGTCCACCATCAGCAAGTGGGAGCGGGCGCTGTCCTACCCGGACGTGTCCATGGTCACCTCCATCTGCGCCGCCCTGCACATCACCGAGCACGAGTTCTTCACCGCCTGTGACGACGACCAGGCCCACACCCAGGAGCGGCAGGCGGCGGTGTGGCGGGGGGTGGTGAAGGGGACCCGGCGGTTCTTCGCCGCGGGCTACGCCATCGCCATCGTGGTGTGCTTCATCTGCGACCTGGCCATCTTTCATGCATTGGACTGGTTTTGGATCGTGCTGGCCTCCTGCGCCCTGGCCTTCTGCTTCACCAACCTGCCCTTCCTGCTCCAGCGCAGCCGGCTGACCATCTCCCTGGGGGCGGCGTCCGGCTGCCTGATCCTGCTGCTGCTGGCCTGCTGGGTCAACGTGGGCGGCTGGTGGATCATCGGCGGGCTGGCCATCACGGCGGCGTCTATGGCCCTGCCCTGGGCCTGGTGGGCCGTGTGGCGGTTTTACGGCAGGCACGTGCTGCCGCTGTGTATGGCGGTGCTGACGGTGTGGGTGTTTTTCCTGCTGGCCGTCATCTGGGTGTTCGCCGGCGGGAGCTGGCTGTTCACCCTGGCCTATCCCATGGCGCTGGCGGGGGCGGCCTTTTTGTGGGCGGGGTTCGCCGCCCTCTACTGGCTGCCCGCGGGGCCGTGGCTGAAGGCGGGCGTCATCGCCCTGCTGGTCAGCCTGGCCACGCCGGTGTTCAACAGCCTGTGCGACCTGCTCATTGAGGACATGGGCGGGCCCACCTTCTGGGAATACTTCTCGGTGCGGCACATGCTGATCCGCCGGGCCGCCGGGGACATCTCCTGGGTGAACCAGCTGATCTTCCAGATCATGCTGGTGTGCGCCATCGTGGTCGTCATCACCGGCGCGGTGGTGGAGCTCCGCCGCAGAAAAGAGACGTGACGCGAGCGCCCGGCCAAAGGCCGGGCGCTCTTTCTGCCCCTCCGGGCTTGCATTTCCCCAAAGATGTGGTATAATTTTTGGGATATTCTCAGGATTGGAGAAATTCCCATGGATTACTTTCACCTGTCCGCCGGACAGGACACCATCGGCCGCATCAGCGCCCTGGGGCTGGCCCATCTGGGGGACGGGGTGTACGAGCTGATGGTCCGCTCCTGGCTGTGCCTCCACGGCAAGGCCACCAACGCGGGCCTGCACAAGGCCGCCGTCAAGTATGTGGCCGCCCCCGCCCAGGCTCGCCTGGTCCACGCCATCCTGCCCTTGCTCACCGAGGAGGAGCAGGCCGTCTACCGCCGGGGCCGCAACAGCCACACCGCCGCCGTCCCCCGTGGGGCCAGCGTGGGGGAGTACCATGCCGCCACGGCGCTGGAGTCCCTGTTCGGCTGGCTGTACCTGCGGGGGGAGACGGACCGGCTGAACGAATTGTTCGAGGCCATGATGGAGGAGGCCGCCCATGCCTTTTGACGCTATCTTTATGACCGCCTTAGCCGGAGAGCTGCGGGAAAAGCTCACCGGCGGCAAGGTGGATAAGCTCTACCAGCCCGCCCGGGACGAGGCGGTGCTCCACATGCGGGCGGGGAAGGACAACGTGCGCCTGCTGCTGTCCGCCAGCCCCGCCCACCCCCGGGCCCAGCTCACCCGGGTACCCCGGGAGAACCCGGAGACCCCCCCCATGTTCTGCATGCTGCTGCGCAAGCACTTCACCGGGGCCCGGCTGCTGGAGCTCACCCAGCCCTCCATGGAGCGGCTGCTGGACTTCCGCTTCGAGACCCTGGACGAGCTGGGCGACCGGGTGGAGCGCCGGCTGGTGCTGGAGTGCATCGGCCGCAAGTCCAACCTCATCATGCTGGACGGGGCTGGACGGGTCACCGACTGTATGCGCCGGGCGGACGGGGACCTGTCCGTCAAGCGCCCCGTGATGCCCGGGCTGTACTATCAGCTCCCCGAGCCCACCGGGCGGCTGGACCCCTCCGCCATGAGCCCCGAGGAGCTGCGGGCCTTCGTACTGGCAAACGCCCCCCAGGGGGACGGTCAGGACGGGTGGCTGCTGGACTCCTTCAACGGCCTGTCCCCCCTCATCGCCCGGGAGCTGGTGTTCCAGGGGGAGGGGACCAGGGAGGGGCTGGCCCAGCGGCTGGAGCAGCTCATGGACCGGGTGCGGGCCGGGGACTACACCCCCACGGTGCTGCTCCGGGACGGCAGGCCCATGGACTTCACCTTCATGCCGGTGCTCCAATACGGCCCCAAGGTGGAGCTGCGGCGCTACCCCGCCTTCTCCGCCCTGCTGGACGACTTCTACGAGCAGAAGGAGGCCCAGGAGCGGGTCAAGCAGCGGGGACAGGACTTCATCCGCTCCGTCACCCAGGCCCGCAATCGCACCGCCAAGAAGATTGCCAACCAGGAGGGCGACCTGGCCCGGACGGCGGACCGGGAGCGGCTGCGCCAGTTCGGCGACATCATCACCACCAACTTCTACCAGATGTCCAGGGGCCAGACCACCCTGCGGGCCCAGAATTATTACGACCCCCAGGCCGGGGACGTGGACATCCCCCTGGACCCCCTGCTCACCCCCCAGCAGAACGCCGCCAAGTACTACAAGGACTACAAAAAGGCCCAGAAGGCGGAGGAGATGCTCACCCTCCAGCTGGAGAAAAACCGGGCGGAGCTGGACTACCTGGACAGCGTGCTCCAGATGATCACCCTCTCCGAGGGAGATAAGGACCTCCAGGAGATCCGCCAGGAGCTGATGGACAACGGCTACCTGAAGCAGCACAAAAAGAAGATGACCGCCAAGGGCAAGGTAAAGCTGGTCCACGCCAAGCCCATGGAGTTCCGCTCCTCCTCCGGGCTGACCATTCTGGTGGGAAAAAACAACAGCCAGAACGACCGGCTCACCCTGAAGGACGCGGACAAGCGGGACCTGTGGCTCCACGCCCAGAAGCTCCACGGCTCCCACGTGATCCTCAAAACCGGCGGGGCGGAGCCGGACGAGGCATCCCTCACCGAGGCGGCCATGCTGGCGGCCTGGTTCTCCCAGGGCCGGGAGTCGGGCCAGGTGCCGGTGGACTACACCCCCGTCAGGGTGGTGAAAAAGCCCGCCGGGGCCAAGCCGGGCTATGTGATCTACAACACCTACCGCACCCTGTACGTCACCCCCAGCGAGGAGGCCGTGCGGGCCCTGCGGGACGGAGCAAGGAAAGGAGGCCCCCGCCATGACTGAGCTTATGACCTGTGAGGAGCTGTTCCAGCAGGCGGCGGCCTTTATGGCCCAGTGCGGCGCGTCCGGGGTCCGCGCCTGGCACAACCCGGTTCAGGACCTGTCTCTGGTCCCCTGCGGCGGGCCGGACGGAACCCTCACCTTTGCCTGCCGCACCACCCCCGAGATGGCCAACATCATCGGCATCGTCCACGGCGGCGTCACCGCCTCCCTGGTGGACACCTGCATGGGCATCGTCTGCGGCTGCCAGGCGGGCTGCGTCACCCCCACCATCTCCATGACGGTGAATTACGCCCAGCCCGTCCCGCTGGACGCCGTGATCCATGTGCGGACCCACATCATCCGCTGCGGCGCCACCTCCGGCCAGATGTGGGCGGAGGTATTCCTCGCGGACGACCCGGACCACATCCTGGTCACCGCCACCGGGATCTACTCCACCAAGCGCTGAGCGCCCCGGCAGCCGGCTTTTCTCCGCAAGCGGGTGGTGGTTTAGAACCTGTATCCACCACCTCAATTCACCATCTGGCCGGGCCTTTTCCCGTCATCCGGCGATTTCGGCTGTGAATACAGGTTCTTAAGCATGAAACGCCGCCCCGGGCAGTGCCCGGGGCGGCGTTCCTTTATCCCTGTCTCATCAGCAGCATCCCGCTGCGGGGGTGCACCGTCACCCAGTTGCCGTGGGAGATGAGGGGACGGTGCTGGTCCGCGTTCGCCCCGTCCGCCCGGATGGTCCACCGGCCGGAGGGCATCTGGATGGCGTAGTCGTGGCAGGTGGCGTTGTAGGCCACGAACAGCCGCTCCCCGCAGGGGCCGCCCTCCGCCACCTGGAAGGACACCACCCCCTCCTGGTAGACCTTGGCCTCCACAATCCGCTCCCCCGCCCGGGCGCTCTTGTCGCACAGGCCGGGCAGGGACTTGCGCAGGCGGATCAGCTGGCGGTAGTAGTCCGTCAGCTCCCCGAAGCACCACGCCCGGTGCCAGTCCAGCTTGTTCACCTCCGGGGAGGATTGGTAGCTGTTGTGGTCCCCCAGCTTGGTGCGGCCAAACTCCTCCCCCGCCTGAAGGAACAGGTTCCCCTGGCAGGTGAAGCAGATGAAGGCCGCCAGCCTGTTCTGGGCCAGCAGCTCCGCCCGGGGCGCGGCGTAGTCCAGCGTTCCCCCGGCGCACAGCACCAGCTTATCCCAGAGGGTGTAGTTGTCGTGGGCGGACACGTAGTTGATGATCTGAGAGCAGGCCCGGGGCTGAAAGTCCCCCACGCCCCCCATCCAGCCGGAGACGGCGCCCAGGACGGTCTCCCCCAGGCCCAAGCCCCCGTTGACAAAGCCGGGCTGCTCACAGTGGAAGCAGTCGCCCTTGATGGCGTCCCGGGTGGTGTCGCAGAAAAAGCCCACGCCCGGGTCCAGCTGGCCGGCGTTCCCCTTCATGGCCGGCAGGTCCCCCGGCTCCATGGGGGAATCCCCCGCCCGCCAGGGCTCGCCGTACACCAGCTTCTCCCCCGGCCCAAAGGTCTTGTCCAGCGTCCGCCGGATGCGGTTCATCAGCTCCACCGTCAGCAGGCCCATCAGGTCAAATCGGAAGCCGTCCACATGGTATTCCCTGGCCCAGTACATCACCGAGTGGAGGATGTAGTTATCCACCATGGCCCGGCCCACCGCGATGTCGTTGCCGCAGCCCGAGCCGTTGGACAGCGAGCCGTCCGCCCAGCGGCGGTAGTAGTACCCCGGGGCGGACCGCTCCAGCCAGGAGTCGGCCTGGTGGGTGTGGTTGTACACCACATCCATCACCACCCGCATACCGTTCTGGTGGAGGGCCTGAATCATCTCCTTGCACTCCCGGATCCGGACCGCCCCGTCCGAGGGGTCGGAGGCGTAGCTGCCCTCGGGCACGTTGTAGTTCAGGGGGTCGTAGCCCCAGTTGAACTGCCCCGGGTCCCCCCCCTCGTCCACCGAGCCGAAGTCGAAGATGGGCAGCAGCTGCACGTGGGTGACCCCCAGGCCCGTCAGATGCTCCATGCACGCCGGCAGGCGGCCCACCTCATCCCGCCAGGAGAAGGCCTTGAATTTCCCCCGGTACTCCTCCGGCACGCCGCTGTCCGGGTCGTGGGAGAAGTCCTTCACGTGGAGCTCATAGATGATATTTTCCGGCTGGATGGGGGGCGGACAGTCCTCCTCAAACCCCGCCGGGTCAGTGCGGGACAGGTCCACCGCCATGCTCCGCGCCCCGTTGCGGCCGCAGGCCGCGGCATAGGGGTCCGCGGTGCACAGACTTCCCCCCGCCGTCTCCACCCTATAGTCATAGTAGACGCCGTGGAGGTCCCCCTCCACCGCCGCGCTCCACACGCCCCGCACGCCCAGCTCCAGGTCTCTGCGGTCATAGGCGGGGCCGGCATCGTCCTGATATAAAAACAGCTCCACCCGGACGGCCTCCGGGCTCCACAGCTTGAACACCGTCCTGTGCGGCGTACAGATGGAGCCTAGATCACAGCCGTCGTAGGCGTACCAGTGGTCGAATTCCTTGTCATAGCCCTGCGTATTGTCCTTGTCCACACAAATTCCCCATTGCCTCAGCTTATTTGCCGGAGCAGCGCGGTACTTTATTCCAGCCCTTCCAGCTTATTTACTATAAGCGTTTTCCTGGCCCATGTCAACTAAAAATATTCTATTTCTCATCTTTTCACCGTTTTAGACAGATTCCCCCCGTCTGACAGACCAGATCTGGTTTTTTTAATTTCCAATTATTCCTGTTTATCCATATGCTTCCTCAGGAAGCCCTCCACCGCCCCCCAGTACAGCTTCTGATCGGTTCCCACCGCCTGGGCGTGGCCCGCCCCGGGGACCCACAGAAAGCTTTTGGGACAGCGGGCCGCCTGATACAGCCGGCCCATCATGGCGGCGGGGACAAAGCGGTCCTCCACCCCGTGGATAAACAGGGTCGGCGTCTTGGACTGGGCCGCCGCCCGGATGGGCGCGGCGTCCCGCAGGTCAAAGCCCGCCCGGCGCAGCGCCGCCTTGCGCAGGGCGGCAAACAGCAGCCCCTGCGGCAGAGGCAGCCCGGCGGGCCTGTCCACCCAGTTGTTCAGCATGTGGCGCATCTCCGCCTCAATGGTGGTGTAGGCGCAGTCGGACACCGCCGCCTTCACCTGCCGGGGCAGCGCCCCGCCGGTGGCCATGAGCACGCTGGCCGCCCCCATGGACACCCCGTGGAGGACAATCTCCGCCTCCGGGTCCCGGCGGACGATATAGTTGCACCAGCCCACCAGGTCCAGCCGCTCGTCATAGCCCCAGCCCACGTAGTCCCCCTCGCTCCTGCCGTGGCCCCGCTGGTCGGGCAGTAGCACGTTCCAGCCCCGGTCATGGTAGCCCTTCGCAATGGCCCCCATGGCCTCGTAGGTGTCGCAATAGCCGTGGACGCACACCGCCCAGCGGTGGCAGTCCGCCGCCCCCGGGACCACCGCCGCCCACAGCAGCAGCCCGTCCAGGGCCTGTATGCCCGCCTCCCGGAAGCCCTCCCTCCGGCGGGCCCAGGCCCGGCCCTCCTCCTGCACCGGGTTGGCCTCCTTCTCCTGGGGGCCCCGGGCCCGGGGGAGCATGCACTGGCCGTACAGATAATTGCCCAGGGCGGTCCAGCCCCCCGCCGCCCCGGCGCCTGCCGCGGCCAGGCCCAGCAGGCCAAAGGTCGTCTTCTTCTTCATGACAGCCTCCCATCACGGTCCTCCCGGCGGACCTTTTTTCACGGACACTATCATACCCCCGGCGGATACGGGAAGTCAACGGGCATTGTGTGAACCCTTTGTAAATCCTTTCCTCCCGCCGGGGGCCGTGCAACCCGCCCAAGATACGGTCCGTTTTTTGGGTCCTTCTCGAAAAATCGTTTGAGAAAATCCTTCACCGTGTACTTGACATCTCTGCCGAAACGTGGTATCTTAGGGGACGAGTTCGAACAGCGGTTTCATGATAAGAAAAGGAGGTTCGGAAGAATGAATGGTTTGTTTGCACTGGGCCGGTGCCCTCCCCCCAGCGTCTTTCGGCGAGATAAAAAAGTCGCCGCAAGCGATATGACGCTTGCGGCGGCGTGGTGGAGGAGGATGGATTCGAACCATCGAAGGCGAAGCCAGCAGATTTACAGTCTGTCCCCTTTGGCCACTTGGGT